>Ga0137308_100272_pt1 | contig 93932 bp, 92 predicted proteins | sample Inofrocosms_June_FD_97181 | JGI IMG/M metagenome (GOLD analysis project Ga0137308, IMG submission 97181) | Mouse cecal microbial communities from Vienna, Austria - N-Acetylneuraminic and N-Acetylglucosamine D2O microcosms_June | ecosystem: Host-associated > Mammals > Digestive system > Large...
CTTGCGGTGGAGGGGTTCCCAATGGAACGAAGGCAAAAGAGTGGCGTCAAGGATTCTTATAAATATAAAAATGTACAAAATGATCGTTGACACCGGGGAAAGCGGGTGCTATCATGTGACAGGATTGAGATGCTGGCTCTGTCCCCAGGGCCGGTCTCTCGACTATGTTTTCAGAGAAAGGAGATATCTGTAGGAATGGATAAGAAAAAGCGGGCGGCGGCTATATTCGGATGCGCCGCGCTGGTCTTCCTCGCCGGCGCGCTGTGTACCGGCGGCGGAGAGAAGCACGAGTCCATCCAGGAGGTCATGCGGGACGCCGTGCTCCACGAAACCGCAAAGATCAGTCTTTTTGGGCTGAAAGCGGTCAACCCAGGGCTGATTTCCGCATTTACTGTCACCGCCATCCTGCTGCTGGCCGCTCTGCTGGTGCGGGTGTTGGCTATCCCCAGGTTCCAGTATAAGCCGGGCCGTTTTCAGCTGCTTCTGGAACAGGCGGTGGGCATGTTCGACGGCCTGGCAAAGTCCAACAGCCCCCACCGGAACAGATTCCTGGGCGCGTACGTGTTCGCTGCCGGCGTCTATATCTTCGTGGGAACCATCTTTGAGATGTTCGGCGTCCAGGCCGTGACTACGGCGGGTACGCCCATCTCCCTGCCCGCGCCGCTCTCCGACATCAACGGGGCCATCGCTCTGGGTTGTCTCAGCTACGGCGTCATCCTCTCCGGCGGCATCGCCGGAAACGGTCTGAAGGGCGTGGGTATGACCCTCAAGGACTTCTCGCTGCCCGTTTCCATGAGCTTCCGTATGTTCGGCGCGCTCCTCAGCGGCGCGCTGGTGACAGAGCTGGTCTACTACTATATCCATCTCAGCTTCGTGCTGCCGGTGGCGGTGGACGTGCTCTTCACCCTGCTCCACGCCCTCATTCAGGCGTACGTGCTGACGATGCTCACAGCCCTGTTCTACGGCGAGGTTTCCGAACCCAGCCACAATCAATCATAATTTTTTGTTATGGAGGTTATTTTATCATGAGCGCTATGAGAAAGCGTCTGCTGACCATCGTTATGCTGGCGGCAGCTCTGATGATTTTTACAGTTCCCGCCCTGGCCGCAGGGACGGAGGACTCCGCCGCTATGGCCGACGCCACCGCCAGCAGCGGTAAGGCGATTGCCGCCGGCATCGCCATCGGTTTGGCCGCCGCCGGCGGCGCGGTGGGTATGGGTATGGCCGTGGCCAAGAGCGTGGACGGCATCTCCCGCCAGCCGGAGGCGGAGGGGAAAATCCGCACCACTCTTATGCTGGGCCTTGTGTTTGTGGAGACGGCGATTATTTACGCCCTGGTTGTGTCAATCCTGATTATCTTCGTCATATAGAAAGCGGGCGTGAGGCATGAGTAATCTTCCATTGAATATCGACCTCCAGCAGATTTTCCTGCATCTGCTGAACTTCACCATCCTCCTGGCGGGGCTGTACTTTCTGTTGTATGAGCCGGTCAAAAAGTTTATGAACAAACGCACAGCCTATTATGAGGACCTGGACCGCCAGGCAAAGGAAAAGATGGAGGAGGCCCGGCGCGTGCGCAGGAGCTACGAGGAGCGGCTGATGGAGGCGGAGGAGGAAATCCGCCAGCGGGGCGAGGAGGTCCAGAAATCCGCCGCCGCCCAGGCCCAGGCCCAGATTCAGGACGCTGCGGAGGAGGCCGCCCACATCCTTGCCAAAGCCCAGGCGGAGGCCCGTGCAGAGCGGGAGCGGATGCTCAACGAGGTCCGGGGACAGATTTCGGACATGGTGGCAATGGCAGCGGAGCGGCTGGTGCTGGACAGCACTTCCACAGCCTACGACCAATTTTTAGCCGCGGCTGGAGAGGATGACTGACATGGAGAATAAGACCCATCAGGCGGTCATTTTTGCCAACAAGCCGCCGAATGAGAAGCAGAAGGCCGGATTTATGGCCTTTTTGACCAAGGAGTACGGGCCGGACGTGGCCCTGGAGTGGCAAAAGGAAAACATACCCAAGGGGTTCCGGCTGGTGGTGGACGGAGAGAATTTTTACGACTGGAGCCTGGGCGGACGCTTCCGGCAGATGAAGGACTCCCTGAAGGAGCTGCGGGGCAGCGGTCCCGACGTGGTCCCCCTGGTGCAGGAGGCCGTGCGCAATTGGACGCCGAAGGCTATGGTGGAGGAACTGGGGACCGTGGCCTCCGTGGGGGACGGTATTGCCGCCGTCACCGGACTGGACCATGTGGTCTACGGCGAGATTCTGCTGTTTACCAACGGCATCCGGGGCATGGTCCAGGACCTGCGGGAGAATGAGACAGGGTGCATCCTCTTTGACGAGGACGGGGACGTCTGTCAGGGCAGCGCCGTCCGGCGCACCGGCAAGACGGCGGGCGTACCCGTGGGAGAGGAGCTGCTGGGCCGGATTGTCAACGCCCTGGGCGCTCCCATCGACGGCAGAGGGGAGATCGCCGCCAGCGATACCCGGCCCATTGAGAACCCCGCGCCGGGAATCATGGACCGCCAGAGCGTCAGCCGCCCCATGGCTACGGGGATTCTGGCCATCGACGCCATGTTCCCCATTGGCCGGGGACAGCGGGAGCTGATTATCGGCGACCGTCAGACCGGTAAGACAGCCATTGCCGTGGATGCCATCCTCAACCAGAAGGGCAAGGACGTCGTCTGCATCTACGTCTCCATCGGACAGAAGGCCAGCGCCGTGGCTCAGCTGGCCCAGAACCTCCGGGAGCGGGGGGCGATGGATTACACCATCATCGTCCACGCCTCCGCCAGCGATTCCGCGCCTTTGCAGTATATCGCCCCCTATGCGGGCTGCGCCATCGGCGAGTATTTTATGGAGCAGGGCCGGGACGTGCTCATCGTCTACGACGATCTGAGCAAGCACGCCATCGCGTACCGGACCCTGAGCCTGCTGCTGGGCCGCTCTCCGGGGCGGGAGGCGTATCCGGGAGACGTGTTCTATCTCCACTCCCGCCTGCTGGAGCGGTCCGCTCAGCTCAGCGACCAGCTGGGGGGCGGCAGCATGACTGCCCTGCCCATCGTCGAGACGCAGGCCGGGGACGTGTCCGCCTATATCCCCACCAACATCATCTCCATCACAGACGGCCAGATTTTCCTGGAGAGCAGTCTGTTTTTCGCCGGACAGAGACCGGCGGTCAACGTGGGCCTGTCCGTGTCCCGCGTGGGCGGCGACGCCCAGACCAGAGCTATGAAGGCCGCCGCCGGAGCTATCCGGCTGGAGCTGGCCCAGTACCGGGAGATGGAGATTTTTACCCAGTTTGCCAGCGATCTGGACGATACCACACGGGATCAGCTGGCCTTCGGGCAGGGGCTGATGCGCCTGCTGCGGCAGGATCAGTCCCACCCCCTGCGGCAGTGCGAGCAGGTCATCCTCCTCTGCGCCGCCATGGACCGGGCGTTGGTGATGGTCCCCCTGGCGGAGATGAGCGGATTCGCCGGGGAGCTGCTGGCCTGCTTCCACGAACACCACGCCGCCCTCTGCGAACGCATTGAGCAGACCGGTATGCTGTCCCCGGAGGACCGGGAGGAAATTGTCCATACCGCCCGCGAGTTAGCGGCACGGGCCGGAGCGGAGCGGAGGTGGTGATCTCATGGCCAGCATGAAGGAGATCAAAAACCACATCGCCAGCGTCAAGGATACCCAGAAGATTACCAACGCCATGTACCTCATCGCCTCCACCAAGCTCCGCAGAGCAAAAGGGGATTTGGACCGGACCCTGCCCTACTTCAACGCCCTGCGGGGGGAGATCAAACGCATTTTCCGCACGGTGGAGAACGTGGACAGCCGCTACTTTTTCCCCGCCTCCGGGGAGGACAAAATGACCGGCGCATACGGTTTCCTGGTCATTACCGCGGACAAGGGCCTGGCGGGCGCCTATAATCAGAATGTGCTCAAGGAGGCCCAGCGGATGCTGGCCGAGCACCCGGAGGACAACAAAATCTTTGTCATCGGGGAGTACGGCAGGCAGTATTTTGCCGCCCGCAGCATCCCCATCGAGAAGGAATTCCTCTACACCGCCCAAAATCCCACCCTCCAGCGGGCCAGAAATATCACCGCCCTGCTGCTGGACCTCTACCGCAAGGGAGAGCTGTCCCGGATTTTTATTATCTATACGGATATGGGCGGCATGGAGTCCTCCGCCAAGACGGTGCGCCTGCTCCCCTTCCACCGCTCCCAGTTCGCCTCGGCCAGCCATGAGAAGCGGACGCCGGTTACGTTCGAATTCTCCCCCAGCGTGGAGGAGGCACTGGACAGCATGATCCCCAGCTATGTGTCCGGATTCATTTACAGCGCCCTGGTGGACAGCTTCTGCAGTGAGCAGAACGCCCGCATGACGGCGATGGATTCCGCCAACCAGAACGCCCAGGAGCTGCTCGACGAGCTCTCCACCCAGTTCAACCACACCCGGCAGAGCGCTATCACACAGGAGATTACTGAGATTTCCGCCGGGGCGTTGGGTCAGAGGCGGTATAAACAGCGATTGAAAGGAGAGGCCGGCCTATGACAAAAGGGATTGTTACCCAGGTTTCCGGCTCAGTGGTGGACGTCAGGTTTGAACCGGGCTGTCTGCCGAAAATCAAAGAGGCCCTGTCTGTCACCGTGGACGGGGAAAAACGGGTCATGGAGGTGGCGCAGCACATCGGGAATGACCGGGTGCGGTGCATTATGCTCTCGGAGAGCGAGGGCCTGGCCCGCGGAATGGCGGCGGATGCCGGCGGTCACGGCCTGCAGGTCCCCGTGGGGACGGTGACACTGGGCCGCATGTTCAACGTATTGGGCGATGTCATCGACGGCGGCCAGCCGCTGGCGGAGGATGCCGCACGCTGGCCCATCCATCGGAAAGCCCCTGCCTTTGACCAGCAGCAGCCGGCAGTGGAGATTCTGGAGACCGGCATCAAGGTCATCGACCTGCTGGAGCCGTACCCCAAGGGGGGGAAGATCGGCTTGTTCGGCGGCGCAGGCGTGGGTAAAACCGTGCTCATTCAGGAGCTGATCCACAACGTGGCTATGGAACACGGCGGGTACTCTATCTTTACCGGCGTGGGCGAGCGGTCACGGGAGGGCAACGACCTGTGGAATGAAATGCAGGAGAGCGGCGTTTTTGAGAAAACTGCGCTGGTGTTCGGCCAGATGAACGAGTCCCCCGGCGTGCGGATGCGAGTGGCCCTGGCCGGGCTGACCATGGCCGAATACTTCCGGGATGAGGAAAATAAAGACGTTCTGCTGTTCATCGACAACATCTTCCGCTTTGTCCAGGCGGGCAGCGAGGTGTCTACTTTGCTGGGCCGTATGCCGTCGGCGGTGGGCTACCAGCCTACTCTGGCAGAGGAGATGGGGGCTTTGCAGGAGCGGATTACATCCACCAAAAAAGGGTCCGTCACCTCCGTGCAGGCGGTGTACGTCCCCGCCGACGACCTGACCGACCCAGCCCCGGCCACCACCTTCTCCCATCTGGACGCCACCACCGTCCTCAGCCGCAAAATCGCTGAACAGGGAATTTATCCGGCGGTGGACCCCCTGGGCTCCACTTCCCGGATTCTGGAGGCGTCCATCGTGGGCGAGGAGCACTACCGGATCGCCCGGCAGGTGCAGACGGTCCTTCAGAAGTACCGGGAGCTGCAGGACATCATTGCAATCCTGGGTATGGATGAGCTGAGCGACGAGGACAAGCGGACGGTGAACCGGGCCAGAAAGGTACAGCGGTTCCTGGCCCAGCCCACCCATGTGGCGGAGAAGTTTACCGGTATCCCCGGCGTGTATGTACCCCTGTCGGAGACGCTGCGGGGCTTCCGGGCTATTATTGACGGCTCTATGGATTATTACCCTGAGGCGGCGTTTTATAATGCCGGTACCATCGACGACGTGAAGGAGAAAGCTAAAAAGCTGGAGGAGGCGCGGGGCCGGTGAGAACATTTCATGTGGATATCCTGGCGGCTGACAAGCCGTTTTATCAGGGAGACTGCCAGTCCCTGCAAATCCCTACCGGCAACGGACAGTATGGGATTCTCGCGGGACACTGCAACGCCATTGCCGCCATCGTCCCCGGCACCATGCGGATGCGGGACGGCGAGGGCAGAGAGCAGATCGCCGCCGTGTCGGAGGGTCTGGTGAAAATCGAGAACGGCACGGCGCTGCTGCTCATCGACTCCATGGAACGCCCGGAGGAGATCGACGCCAACCGCGCCCGCCGGGAGGCGGAGGAGGCCAGAGAGGCAATTCTGCAAAAAGAGAGCATCCAGAGCTATTACACCGCCCAGGCCCGGATGGCGCGGGCTTTGAACCGGCTGCGGGTCAAGGAACAATATATGGTGAACCAATGATCCGGCGGTATCACGTATCTCAGTGAAAAATCACATCAAAATCGCGGGGGATCCCCGTAAAAGAGCGGCGGCCTACAAGAGGCTGCCGCCGTTCTTTTATGGGACTCCGCCAAGGTTTGAATTGGCAGAGCAAATCAAATTAATAAAGCGAGTTAGATGCGGGGGCGACTCAAGGGGATACATAATTCCATAGGGGATAGTGCCGCCCCAATCAAGGGGGAGGGATTTGAGAGAGGGATGGATACAATCCCACATGTTGGTGGACAGAACCAAAGTCTCTTCTTGGGTACACCGGTTAAAAATATCTAAATCATAGTGGGGAAGATAATTCTCGATTTGGACTTGAGAGTGGTTTTTGATCAATTCCAGGCGAATATCGTCAATGATTGCACTGGTTCCCGCTTGAATAAAAAGAATTCGTTCGCCGTAGAGGTCCTGAATAGTTAATTGGTCTTTGAGCGCCAGGGGATGGTTTGGGCTCAGGGATATCATAAATTCGCTGTCCCACAATTTCGCAAATTGGAAGTGCTTTTTCCAATTTGTAATATCGCAAATACTTCCCAGAATATCGAAATCCTTGCCCAACGAATGAAAGATGTCATCCAGGGAATTGTCGTTGAAGGGTACGACAGAGATTTTGAATTGTCTGTTGGAGGACTTTATTTCATTCCAGATTTTCATAAATGGACTGCAGGGGCGCAGATAAGAGCTGCCAATGCGTATATTGATTTGGCTGGGGTTCGCGGCAAGCCTTGCGTTTGCGATTGCCTTTTGCGAATAGACAGACAAGTATTTGGCGTCGTCGTACAGGGATTTTCCGGCGTCCGTTAAGGTCAGGCCGCGATTGGTCCGCACAAAGAGAGAAAAACCAAGGTGTGCCTCCAATTTATTCATCTCATTCATCACTGCCGTTGGTGAAAGGTATAGTTTTGCCGCAGCCTTGTTCATGCTGCCGGCATCAGCGACAGTGAGAAATATTTTTATAGTTTTGTCCAGCAATATCCGCACCTCCAGTATAAAGTTTTCCTTTATGCTATTATATGAGATTCGATATTCCGCGTCAAGAAATATATGCTATAATAAAAATATATACAATATATCTGCAGATAATATGTATATTTTAGGTATATTTGCGCTAAAAAGCAGCGCAGCATACATAAAACAGAGAGGTGTAGTTCATAATGGAAAAAGCAGATGAGATCGTACGCGCTTTGATGAAGAAGATGGAGCCTGAATTTTTTGAAATTTTTAGACACTGCCATGAGAATCCTGAAATAAGCTTAGAAGAATATGATACAACAGATTATATCAAACGTACGCTGACTTCCCTTGGTATTGAAATCATGGAAATCGAGGGCTTGAAAACAGGGGTTGTAGGGCTGCTGAGAGGCAGCAGCGATGGCCCTTGTATTGGCTTGCGGGCTGATATTGATGCCCTCCCCATTTTAGAGGAATCTGCTTCACCATATCCTTCCCTGCGAAAAGGTGCGATGCATGCCTGCGGTCATGACACACATTATGCGTCCCTGCTCTGCGCCGCAAAGATTCTTGCTGCTGTGAAGGATCAGATTCATGGTTCTGTCAAGTTCCTGTTTCAGCCCGCTGAGGAAATCAACCTTGGCGCGAAACTGATGATTCGCCTTGGCTGCCTGGAAAACCCCCATGTTGATGCCATCTTTGGTATGCATAATTCCCCTGAGATTCCGCTTGGAACGGTGGCGGTTAAGAACGGTCCTTTGATGGCTGGCGTTGACCGCATTAACCTGACAATCAAAGGCAAGGGCGGTCACGGCGGGATTCCCCAGAGGAATGCAGATCCTATTGTTGCGTCTGCAGCAATTATTCAGTCCCTGCAGACTATTGTCAGCAGAAACTTAAACCCTGTTCACGCCGGCGTGGTTTCTATTTGCAATATAAAAGCCGGCGAAGGTACTGTAAACAATGTCTGCCCTGACGAAGTTAAGATGTATGGTACGGTCCGTACCTATAAACAGGAGCATAAATGCTTTATGGACCGCCGTATTCGTGAAATTGTGGAAGGGATCGCTGCTGCATACAACACAGAAGGTATTTCTGAATATATCTATGAATTGCCTGTTACTGACAATACCAGACGTCCAGGCTGGCCCGATTTGCTGAAAGCTGCCAACGCCGCAGTGATTGGCGCCGGCGCAGAGCCTGTTGATCCAGAGCCTTCTGGCGGCGGGGAGGACTTCTCCGTTTTTATGGAGGGGTATGACGGACATGCCGGTGTTCCCGGTTTCTTCTACTGGCTGGGGATTCGCAATGATGCGACAGATTGCGTTTATTCCTGGCACAGTCCGCATTTCAAAGCGGATGCGGCGTGTATTCCGATTGGCGCTGGCGTATATGCCCTTTCTGCCCTGGAAGCAAGCAAAGAATTATCGGACCATTAAAATTTTTCAGTGGAGGAGAGCGATTTATGGAAAGAACAAAGGCGATTGTCAGATGTTGGCCGTTACATATAACGATTCTTCTGACTGTGATGCTTAGTGAACAGATCAACACGATTAAAATTCCGATTGGCAACGCAAGTATTATGTTCTTGCCGCTATTGTATGCTCTGGTCATTGGCTTGGCGCTGTATCTGCTGCAGCCGGTCAAGTGGATCAACCAGGAGAGCAGTGAAGAAGCAAATATCTTTGTTACAATAGGGATCTCCCTCTTTTTGGCAAAAATTAGTGTCAATAGCGGCGCTGCTATTCTTACGATTGCGAAGAGCGGCTACGTTTTACCGCTGGTTCTTCAGGAGCTTGGCAATTTAGGTACGATTTTTATTGCCCTGCCAATTGCTTTGCTGTTGGGATTTCAGCGTGAGGCTGTCGGTATGACGCACTCTATTGCAAGAGAACCAAATGTTGCATATATTGCACAAAAGTTCGGGTTGGATTCCCCGGAAGGCCGCGGCGTGATTATCGTTTATACGGTTGGCACGGTGATTGGAACGATTTGGGTCAATCTGCTGGTTGCCTTGATAGCGGGTATGAATCTGCTGCATCCTTATGCCCTGGCGATGGCGTGCGGGGTTGGCTCTGGCAGTATGATGGCTGCAGCAAGTGCGCCGCTGCTGGCAATGTTTGCAGAAGGGTCTGCAGAATATGGCATGATTTCTGCTCTTGCGGGTCTCAGTAATACGTTTTCCACCGCAGATGGTATTTTAATGACAGTTTTCCTGGGACTGCCGCTCTGCAACTGGCTGTATAAGAAGTTGTATCCCATTATTGGAGCAGGAAGAAAAAAAGAGCAGAACTAAGGAGGATTTTTTGATGAGAACAAAACTTACAATAGATGAATTCTTAGAGTATACGCTGGTTATGCTGATCACCGCGGCTGTTGTCATGATCGGCAACTGGATCAGCAGCGAATTTTCGGTCACATTGCTGGAATCTATTCCAGGCATCCTGATCTTACTGGGTATTGCGATCCTGGGTACAACGTTGTCGAAAGTGATGCCCGGCAATATTCCTGGCATCATTTATATCACCTTCATTGGCATTTTTTTGGCTGTGGAAATCAGTCCCACTGCTGCCTATGTGAATGAGATGGTTGGAAAAATTGGCCTATTGCCGTTAGCAACACCTGTTTTGGCTTATGCAGGCGTCAATATTGGAAAAGACTGGGCAGAATTTAAGAAAATTGGGTGGAGAGGTATTTTGGTGACATTATGTGTCGTTGTCGGTACTTTTATCGGCTCAGCAGTGATTGCGCATATAATTCTGTCTGCACAGGGCTTGATTTGAAGGAAGCAATATAACGTGTACTGGATGGAGCTGTAAAAATGCTCCCCCTTAAAAATAAGCGGCAGCAGCCTCCCGTTCAGGCTGCTGCCGCTGTTTGTTTCAAGGGCTTTTTTACAGCCCATTTGCGTCCCTCTATGCGAGATTGGCCGGTTCAAAGTCCATTGTCACCATATCGTCGGAAAAGCTGATCCACTCTGTTAATTCAAACTGATGATTGCCGGATTCCCATCGTAGTCGCTGGCAAGCGCCGCGCCTTTGATTTTAACATGACTGCTGCCCAAATCGCCGGAACCAACGGAACGGCCCTGCTCCTGCGCGGGAGCGGGTTCGCTCTCCTCCGGCTCGCTTTCTGCCGGTTCGTTCTCCGCCGGTTTGCCTGGACGATCCGGGGGACTGTTTGTCCCGCCGCCAGTACCCCCGCAGGCGGCAAAAGCCAACGCCATTGCCGCAAGCAGAAAGGCAAACGCTTTCTTTTTCATACACAGTTCCTCTTTTCTTCAATATTTCCAGCAGTTCCCAAAGCGGGCGGGGAACGCGCCCCCGCCCAAGGGACCTTGCCGGAAACATAAAAACGGTGTCGAGTTTTTAACCTCAACACCGCCTTGATAAAATCAACGCAACGCACGCTATCCCCCCAAATCCAGCCTTGAAAATACTTGCCGGACCGGGTATAATAGCTTTCGTGGTGTAGTCTACGACTACTGTGCTGAGTGCTCTGTTCACTCGTACAGGGCCGCAGGGTGGTGGTGCACCTTGCGGCCTGCCGCCTTTATGTTTCCATCAATCATTTTAACCCATAGCGCAAGAAATTGCAAGGTTTTTCGACTTCTTTTTTTGGAACCTGCCGGCAATTGGGCGGGGCCGCGCGGATGCCTTTTGGGTAAGCCCTCTCCGTCAGCCTCCGGCTGACAGCTCCCCCTAAAGGGGGAGCCGGGAAGAACTGCCCTGCAAGTAAGATACTGCTTTCAAATGCGGTGACTGAGAGGGCCAGGACCGCACAGCGTCTTCGGCTGCCATGAAAACAGCAGCGGGACCAGGGAAAATCTTCCTGGTCCCGCTGCTGTTTATTCTACCGTATACGTTTTGTAGGGCTGGCCGTCCATATCCTTCCAAGTGAAGGTGTGGTCCTCCAGTATCAAATAGCTGCCTACGCTGTCCTCCTTGGGAATGGAGGTGGAACCGGGGTTGATATAGAGGAAATCCTCGTGGGGACGGCAGGCAGGTACGTGGAAATGACCGTTGATGAGAATCGTCCCCTTCGCCACCGGCGGCGGGTTGTCCTCACTCCAGAGATGGCCGTGGGTGGCGTACAGCCGCAGGCCGTTGACCTCCAGCAGAGCGTAATCCGCCATCATGGGGAACTGGAGCACCATCTGGTCAATCTCCGCGTCGCAGTTGCCCCGGACCGCCACTATACGGTCCTTCAGGGCGTTGAGCTGTTCCGCCACGGCCATGCAGTCATAGTCCTGGGGCAGAGCGTTGCGGGGACCGTGGTAGAGCAGGTCGCCCATGAGCAGCAGTTTGTCCGGCTGCTCGGCCTGGAACGCGGCGGTGAGCTTTTTCGCGTAATGGGCGGAACCGTGGATGTCCGAAGCGATCATCAGTTTCATATCGTGTCCTCCTTCGTGTGGGTGAGATTAGTATACCGTACCCGGCGGAAGGTTGCAAGCTCTAAAATAAACGTATCAAACTATTTGTCCCCCTGCCCTTTGTTTTAAAACACAGGCAGGGGGACAAATGCTCCAGAGTATATTGATCCATAATGTAAAATGCCAAAAGGTTTATTTATTTCTCTTATACGAAACAAGCAAAACCCATACGCTTAATATAATGGCCAAAATGGCGTGAAGAGACATAACATAGGTAAAGGCATTAATAGTATCCTCGACCGCAGACATATTTCCATGATTAGCACAATATCTCAAATACCACATCTGGGACGTGATTGCAATCTCAGATAGACCAAGAGTAAAAAGAATACAGACAGCGCCATTCTTCCATTTCTTGCATAGTATAAAGGAAATAGGAAATATAAATGAAATAAGCCCAAGGGAAATGCCAATAATATTTATAAAGAGTGTTATATCCATTTCATACTTTCAACCATCCTTTTCAATTAATTTTTTCCTTGACTGGAATACGTTTTTATAATATACTCTAAATTATTAAAAGTCAAGGAGTTTTTCATGATGAGACATATTACTATAATGGTTACAAATCGATTGATTTTAATGTAATAAATGCAGAAATACCCGATCTGAAAATGCAAATTGAAAGTCAAATCTCATAGCTATATTAGGTGTTTTGCTCCCAATTCAATATAATTAAGAATTTGGCCGCCGTGATGTTTGTCAGGGCGATATTTGCGCTGACTTTCGGGAGATTAAGGAGTTGACGGCATGAAATACCCATACCTGCTCTTTGACGCGGACAATACCCTCTTCGACTTCGACAAAGCGGAACGCCGGGCTTACGACAATGTCTGCCGGACCCACGGCCTCGCCTGCTCCGACAGCGGCTATGCCCTCTACCGCCAGTGCAACGGCGAGCTGTGGCACGACTTCGACCGGGGGCTGTGTACCAAGGAATTCCTTCTGGTGGAGCGTTTCCGGCGGTTCCTGGCCCGCTCCGGCCAGTCCGCCCAGCCGGAGGAACTCAACCGCACCCACCTGGAGACCATCGCCGGCAGCGCGTTCCTGCTGCCGGGGGCGCTGGAGCTGTGCCGGACCCTGGCGGCGGACCATGCGCTGTACATCATCACCAACGGCGTGGAGGCGTCCCAGCGGTCCCGGTTCCGGCTCTCGCCGCTGGTCCCCTATTTCAAAGACATGTTTATTTCGGAGGCCGTGGGCTGCGGCAAGCCTAGCCGCGCTTATTTTGACTACGTCTTCCAGGCCGTCCCCGGCCTTACGCCGGAAAACGGCCTGGTCATCGGAGACTCCCTCTCCAGCGATATCCAGGGCGCAAACAACGCCGGACTGGACTGCTGCTGGTTCAATCCGAAGGGCCTGCCCCGGCCAGAGGACCTGCGCATTGACTTCGAGGCGCGTACACTGGAGGAAATCCTGCCGCTTGCGTCACTGTGACCGCTCCCCGATCCGCTGCCGCAGCATGGCAATCTCGGCGGCATGGCCCGCGTCGTCGTCCGGGGTCTCCAGGAGGAAGGGCAGATGCTTCAGGGACGGATGGGTGATGACCCGGACAATGGCGTCCGTTCCTAGGGTACCCTCCCCGATCTTGGCGTGGCGGTCCTTATGGGCTCCCAGGGGGTTCATGCTGTCGTTGATGTGGATGGCCTTCAGCCGGGACAGACCAATCGCCTTGTCGAATTCCTCCAGCACGCCCTCCAGATTCCCCGCGATATCGTAGCCGCCGTCGGATACATGGCAGGTGTCCAGACACACCCCCAGCCGGTCCCCGCAGGAGGCCAGGTCTATAATCGCCCGCAGGTCCTCAAATTTGCCCCCGATCTCGCTGCCCTTGCCCGCCATTGTCTCCAGCAGCACGGTGGTCTTCAGCGCCGGCGATACCACTTGGTCCAGCATGTCCGCAATCTGACGGCATCCGGTCTCCAGGCCCTGCCCCACGTGGCTGCCGGGATGGAAATTGTAGTAGTTACCCGGCAGATACTCCATCAACGCCAGGTCCTCCGCCATCATCCGGCCCGCCAGCTCCCGGATGCCCTCGTCCTTGGAGCAGGGGTTCATAATGTACGGCGCGTGGGCTACAATGGGACCAAAGGCGTTTTCCTCCAGCAGAACCCGCAGCTTCTCCAGGTCGTCCGGCTTGACGGCCTTGGCCCGCGCCCCGCGGGGGTTGCGGACAAAGCACTGAAATGTGTTGGCATCCATAGCGAGAGCCGCCTTGCCCATCTTGTAAAATCCTCCGGAGGAGGATAAGTGTGCGCCTAAATATGTCATTTCAAATTCTCCTTCACGTATTTTAATAAAACCGCCGGTTCATTGGACAGCTGGCCGTCCACCACCAACTCCAGCAGCGTCTGCAAGGCGCGGCCAATAGCCCGGCCCTGCAGTCCCAGGGCGGATAGGTCGCCTCCCTTTACTGCCAGCTGCTGGAGGGAAAAACAGCTCCCGGCTTCCAGTACCCGGTCCAGCAGGGCCTCCCAGCCGTCCAGCAGGCTTTGGCGGTCCCGGTACGCCTCCGCCTGGGCCAGATTGTCCGCACGCTTGACCTCCAGCAGCAGCCGCAGCGTCTCCTCCCCGTACCGGGCCAGGTTCCGCCGTACGGACCGCTCACTGAGAACCAGCTCGCAGTCGTGCCGCTCTACCAGCGTCAGAATCTGCTTCCGGCTGCGGTTGTCTACCCGCAGCCGCTGCAGAATCCGGGACCCCAAATCCACGCTTCTGCGCCAGTGGCCGTAGAAATGCCCGTTGCCGTCCTCCCCCAGAAGGAACGTCTCCGGCTTGCCCAGGTCGTGGAGCAGCATGGCATAGCGGGGAACCGGCGCGGGAAGGACCGCCCCCACGGACCGGGCTGTGTGTTCCCAAACATCGTAACAGTGGTACGGACTGCGCTGGTCAAATCCCACGCAGGGCAGAATCTCCGGCATGAATACCCCCAGCACGTCCGGATACGACAGCAGGACCTCCGCCGCGCCGCGCCCGCACAGCAGACCGCTTAACTCTACCTGAATCCGCTCCACGGCAATTTTTTTCAGCAGCGGCGCGCACCGGCGGAGAGCCGACGCTGTCTCCGTCTCAATGGCAAAGCCCAGCTTGGAGGAAAACCGCAGGCCCCGCAGAATCCGCAGCGCATCCTCCCGGAACCGCTGCTCCGGTTCCCCCACCGCCCGGAGAATGCCCCGCTCTAAATCCTCCCGGCCATGGAAGGGGTCCCGGACCTCTCCGCGCAGGTTGACCGCTATGGCGTTGACGGTGAAGTCCCGGCGGCTCAGGTCCTCCTCCAGTGAGCCGGTGAACTCTACATGGTCCGGGTGGCGGCTGTCGGTGTAGCTCCCGTCCCGGCGGTAGGTGGTCACTTCCACGCCGCCGCCCTCGCAGACCACCGTCACTGTGCCGTGCTGCAGGCCAGTGGGGATGGCGTCAAACAGAGCCAGAGCCGCTTCCGGCGGCGCGTTGGTGGTTACATCCCAGTCCCCTGGGGCGCGGCCCAGCAGCCGGTCCCGTACCGCGCCGCCGACGCACCATGCCTCATACCCCGCTCCTTCCAGCCGTTCCAGAATTTTTTTTACGCTCTCCGGCAGATTTTCCATGCGCATCCCTCCGTCTCAATGAAATTTTCCGGTTCCGGGTTATTTTTCGTAAAAAACAGACATAGTATAAGTGGAAATATTGGTTGCGCCTTCAGGCTTCTTATAGTATAATATATTTCATTCAAAAATCCAATTCAATCTTAAACGGCAAGAGGAATTTTTCCATGACCCATATTAATACAAAAATTCAGAGCTACATCGTCCCCGGACGCCGGGTCCATCTCTCCGGCATCGGCGGCGTGTCCATGTCCCCCCTGGCGGAAGTGCTCCACAGTATCGGCCTTCTGGTCCAGGGCAGCGACATGAGTGAGAGCGAGAGCGTCCAACGCCTGCGCTCCATGGGCATCCAAGTGACTGTGGGCCACCGGGCGGAAGCCATTGAGGGCGCGGAGTTCCTGATCCGCACCGCAGCCATCCGGGACGGCAACCCGGAAATCGCCGCCGCCAAGGAAAAGGGCCTGCCCGTCTTTGAGCGGGCGGAGGCTTGGGGGGCGATGATGCAGCAGTACGAGAATGCCGTCTGCATCGCCGGAACCCACGGCAAAACCACCACCACCTCCATGACCACCCATATCTTTATGGCTGCCGGGGTGGACCCCACCGTGATGATCGGCGGTACTCTGCCCATGCTCCACAGCGGCTACCGGGTGGGGAAGGGAGATACCATTATACTGGAATCCTGCGAATACCGCAACAGCTTTCTCTATTTCTTTCCTACTGTGGCGGTGGTGCTGAACGTGGAGGCGGACCACCTGGACTTCTTCAAGGACCTGGACGATATCAAGGCGTCCTTCCGCCGCTTCGCAAAGCTGACGCCGGAAAACGGCTATATCGTAGCCAACGCCGACGACCCCGGCGCAATGGATGCCCTGAAGGGACTGCCCCTGTTTACCTTTGGCTGTCAGGAGGGCGCGGACTGCCGGGCGGAAAATCTCGTCTGGAGGTACGGACGGCCTGAATTCGACGTCGTTGTCAAAGGCGAGGTGTATACCCATCTCACGCTCCAGGTGGCAGGACGGCACAATCTGTCCAACGCCCTGGCCGCGGCCAGCGCGGCCTATGTGCTGGGCGTTCCCAGCCGGGCGGTGCGGCTGGGTCTGGAGGGCTTTTTCGGCGCGGGACGGCGGTTTGAATACAAGGGCATCTGCCGCGGAGCCAGGGTCTACGACGATTATGCCCATCATCCGGCGGAGCTCCACGCCCTGCTGGAGATGGCCCGCAGTCTGGGCTACCAGCGGGTCATATGCGCCTTCCAGCCCCACACCTATACCCGTACCCAGGCCCTCTTTGACGACTTCGTCCGGGAGCTGCGGACCGCCGACATCGCCGTGCTGACGGATATCTATGCCGCCCGTGAGAAAAATACCACCGGCATCTCCTCCGCCGATCTGGTGCGGGAAATTCCTGGCGCGCAGTATTGCCCCACCCTGGAGGAGACGGCGCAGACGCTGCAGAAGCTGGCCCGCGAGGGGGACTTGATCCTGACGGTCGGGGCGGGGGATATTTACACCGCCGGGGAGACGATTGTCCGTCAGGAGCGGGAATTGCATCCAATTATACCATAACAGACAGAAAAGAGAGATTTTTATGACCGTATCACAGATTTATACTGCCGCTCCCGCCGGAAACCTCAGCCCGGAACAGCGGGAGGTCTTCGACACCCTGGCCGAATGGGGGATTTCCTATGAGCGGGTAGAGCACGACTGGGCCAACACCATGGAGGACTGCAAGGCCGTGAGCGCGGCGCTGGGGGTGGATGTGTGCAAAAACCTGGTGCTGTGCAACCGGCAGAAGACCCAGTTTTACCTGCTTTGTATGCCCGGCGATAAGCCGTTTCATACCAAGGATTTGTCCCGCCAGCTGGGGTGCGCCCGGCTGAGCTTCGCGCCCCCGGAGGCCATGGAAGAGCTGCTGCGGGTACATCCGGGGTCGGCGTCGGTTTTGTCCCTGCTCTTCGACCGGGACCGCCGGGTACAGCTGGTGATGGACCGGGAAACCCAGGAAGCCGCGTTCTTCAGCTGCCATCCTTGCGAGAGTACCGGTACCCTGAAGCTCCATACGCGGGATGTGCTGGAGGTGTTTTTGCCCCGTACGGGACATCAGCCAGTGACGGTAGAGCTGCCGTGGGAATGAATACTTGCGATTAAAACCGGAAAACGGTTCTCTATCCCCAAGCGGGGATAGAGAACCGTTTTTGCTGCTCTGTTACGCCTCCGGCTCGCAGTCGTACCGGCTGTCGTTGGTAATCAGAATCTCCCGCGCCCGGCCCAGACTGTCGGTCTCCAGCAGGCATATGAATGCAAACTGGTCCGGGCCGCTGCCCAGCAGCAGACACCGCTGGCCTGTTTTGCCTGCCGGCGGCGGATTTTCCCGGTCCACCCCTGTCAGCTTTCCCGGTACGCAGGTAGTAAAACCGGCCTCGCGCATCTGCTTGCCCACCATCTCCAGCAGCGCAAGCGCGTTTTCCCCGCCCTCCTGCCGGTTCTCCAGAAACGTACACGCGCAGTCGCTGCGCAGTATGGGCCGCAGGCGGGCGGCGTCCCCCTTCTGGAAAAACTGCCGCAGTACAATGAGCGCGTTTTCCTCGCTGAACACAATGCCGCCGGCATACGCCCCGGCAGCAGCGTCTCCGGAGAGATGGCAGAGGGCCGAGACCACCGCGCCGGGCCGGATGCTCTCCGTCTGGCTCTGCTTCACCAGGTCCATCGGGTGGCACAGCTCTATATCGCCCAGAGGCGTGGAGACTGTCACACTCAGGAATTTGGTCAGCGGCTCCATGCCCAAGTAGGATTCCCCCACCTTCGCGTCCTTGACAACCCCCTGCAAAAGAACCGTGTCCTCCTGGGCGGAGACGACGCTCCGGCACGGCCCCTCGGAGTAGTCCACCCGCAGGGGAAAGCCCGCCATATTCAATTGAATCACGCACCCGGATTCAATGGACGGCAGCGCGTCCGCGCACAGGACGTCCACCACCGCGCAGTCCTCCCCGCTCTCGCCCCGGACCAGCAGACGCCGCTGCAGCGGGTCCGCTCCCTCTGCCGTCAGGTCCTTTTCCACCCGGCACGTCCACTGGCACTTGCTGACTGCGTGGGTGTCCATGCCCAGCAGCAGTTCTTCCCCGCTCTCCGGGTCCAGCATGGTCCGGACCACAGCCATGGCATCCCCCATGTAGTAGCGGTAATAATCCCCCGCGTAGCCCTGCACCCGCTGGCCTTCCGCCATAATCAGACTGGCCAGACGGAACGCATCCTCCGGCTTGGCGGTTATCTCTGTGAGACTGAAACTGTCAAATCTAACGGCCATCGCTCATCACACCTCATAGTCCACGGCTGTCCGGTCCGTCCGGATTGCTTTGCAGATGCCGGATACGGCCGCATGCCGCGGGTCTTTCTTGTAGGTCTCCAGGTCCTCCATGGAGTCGAAAACGGAGACGAGAACCGCGTCATAGTTGCCCGCTCCGCAGTTGATCCCCACCTCCTGCTCCTTAATCTGGGGAATCACGCCGTAAAGCCCCCGCAGGCCGCTGAGGAACTTCTCCTGCTCCGCCTCCATGCCGGGCTTGAATTTCCACATGACAATATGCTTAATCATAAATATTTTCTCCTGTCTTTACTGAATTTATTTCGTGCGCTGCGTTCTTTTGCCAGTATACCAGAATCCAGCGGTTTTCGCAAGGACCCGCCCGCGCCGGATTCTATGAGCTGCTTCCTGCAAATCCGCAGTCTTTTTCGCCTTTCCCTCTTGAACAATCTGGAAAATATTGATACAATAGAAATCAGTTATTTCCCCACCGACTACGCACACTATATCTTTAGGAGGAAAATACCAGATGGACTTTATGAAGGAATATCAAAAGTGGCTGGACAGCGACGTCCTTACCGAAGAAGAAAAGGCCGAGCTGAAAGCAATTGCCAACAATCCCAAGGAAATTGAGAGCCGCTTCTATGGCCCCCTGGAGTTCGGCACAGCCGGCCTGCGGGGTACGATGGCCGTGGGCCTCCACCATATGAATATCCATGTCGTACGCCATACCACCCAGGCTTTCGCCAACGTGATCTGCGCCGAGGGCGAGAAAGCCAAGGAGCGGGGCGTGGCAATTTGTATGGACTGCCGTCTCAACGGCATGGACTACTCCAAGGGCGCAGCCGAGGTCTTTGCCGCCAACGGCATCAAGGTGCGTATTTTCGAGTCCCTGCGCCCCACCCCGGAGCTGAGCTTCGCCGTGCGCTACTACGGCTGCCAGGCGGGTATTAACGTCACCGCCAGCCATAACCCCAAGGAGTACAACGGTTACAAGGTCTACTGGGAAGACGGCGCGCAGCTGCCCCCCCACCACGCCTCTGCCATTGCCAAGGAGCTGGAGAAGATCGACATTTTCACCGGCATCCAATCCATGCCCTACGACGAGGCTATGAAGGCCGGTATGATTACCGTTATGGGTGGGGAAACCGACGAAGCCTTCCTGAAGGAAGTCATGGCGATGGTCACAGACCCCGATGTCATTCCCAAAGTCGCCGATACCTTTAAGCTGGTCTACACCCCCTTCCACGGCTGCGGACATAAGCTGGTCCCCGAAGCCCTCAAGCGGGCCGGAATCAAACACCTGCTCTGCGAGCCGGAGCAGATGAAGATCGACGGCAATTTCCCCACCGTGGCCTCCCCCAACCCGGAGAACCCGGAGGGCTTCTATCTGGCTGTGGAGCTGGCGAAGAAAAACGACGTGGCCTTTATCCTGGGTACCGACCCGGACAGCGACCGGGTGGGCATCATGGTCCGGGATAAGGACGGCGCGTACAAGGTCATGACCGGCAACCAGACCGGCGTGGTCCTGCTGGACTACATGCTTGGCGCGCTGCAGCGCACGGGCAAGCTCCCCGCCAACGCCGTGGCCCTGAAGACCATCGTCACCACCGAGATGGCCAAGGCCGTGGCCGAGAGCTACGGCGCAAAGTGCTTCGACACATTCACCGGCTTTAAGTTTATCGCTGAGAAGAAAAACGCCCTGGAGTCCACCGGCGAGGGCAAGGTCCTCCTCTCCTACGAGGAGAGCTATGGCTACATGGCCGGCGACTATGTGCGGGATAAGGACGCTGTCACCGCCTCCCTGCTGCTGACGGAAATGGCCGCCTACTATGCGGACAAGGGTATGACCGTGCTGGAGGCCCTCCAGGCTCTGTACAACAAGCACGGCTGGTACGGCGAGAAGACCCACAACCTGGTCATGCCCGGCTTGGACGGCCTGGCGGATATGGCCAAGCTGATGAAGAGCCTGCGGGAGACGCCGCCGGCGGAAATCAGCGGCGTGAAGGTGGTCCAGTTCAAGGACTACGCCGACGGAAGCGTCACCGACTGCGCCACCGGCGCAAAGAGCAGTATGGAGCTGAGCGGCTCCAATGTGCTGCGCTTTGAGATGGCCGACGGTACGTCCGTGATTGTCCGGCCCTCCGGCACCGAGCCCAAGGTCAAGGTATATGTGCTCACCAAGGGCGCGGACGCCGCAGAGCGGGATGCCAACCTCAAAAAGTACGGCGATTGGGTGGCAACGCTCAAAAAGTAAGGCTATTGCTGTAAAGAAAAATTCCCTCCGCCCACAGCGGAGGGAATTTTTTGTGCCGTTTGTCATCCAAACACGGAAAACGCCTTTTCCGTATCCTTTGGACACTCAGAATTTTCCGGGTTCTGCTCCGTCTCCGGATTCGCCTTTGTCACCGTCCGGGTCTCGCCGCCGGAGACGTACGTCTTCCCGCACTCCGGACAAATATCCGTGTGCAGCGTCACGCTCTGGCTGACCACCTTCCGGTCCTCTTTCCGGGCCTTCGCCTGCTCGTGGACCACATGCTCCATCTCATGGCCCCGCACCGCGGACGCCACCTGTTCCGGCTTGATGTTGGTGGGCGTCTGGAAGGAGACGCTCATATCGTCCGAGCCGTCCTGGTACTTGCGCTTCTCGCAGGTCTCGCATTCGCCGTCCTTCAGAGCGTCCTGCACCGCCTTCGCGCCCATGCTGTCCCCGTCCTCCGGCAGCTTCGGCAGCTTCATGGGCGCGTCGTCCTCATAGGGCTGTATGCGCATACGCACCGCCATTTCCGCCGGGTCCGCCCCCTCGCGTATGGACAGGGGCAGGTTGATCCCCGCCGGCTGGCCGTCCGGATTCACGCCCTTTACCGGGTCCACAGGCTGCACCGGCGTCCCCAGATTGGAGGGCTTGCGCAGCGCCCAGCCGCTGGAAGTCCCGCCGGTCCGCTGGGCGTTTTCCGCCTGTTGCTGGACCTGGGGCGCAGTACCCTGGGTGCGGTTTACGTTCCGGTAGGGAGTCATGTTCATATAATAAGTAGAATAGGGGCTGACTCCGGAAACTCCGCCTAACATATGTCATTCACCTCTGTATGTCGTTTTTTGTTGTGGCCTACAGGCTGCTTCTTCTCCGCCGTTCCTCGCGGAACACATAGTTGCGCAGCTGGTTCTCACTGCGGGCCGACAGACAGACAAATTTACAGCCATATCCATATATCGGCTGGTTGGGCTGCTCAGTTAAGTCCTCCACCCGCAAAATCCGCGCCATCAGATGTACTTTCTCACCGGTCTCATTGAATTCAAACTCAATCTCACGCCCCGCGCTCAGGCTCAGGTCCGTGCTCACGTAGACGCCCCCCGCGCTGATGTTGCGCACCATGGCCGGCCACCCCTTCAGGGGAATATACAGATCCCCCGGCCTGCGCTCCGCGTGGAGCATGATCGGCACGTTTACAGTGACCTTCACGTCCTCCCGCCGCTGCAGCTGCTCCAGCTGCTCCACAATGTCGCAGCGCAGGGAGCGCATGTCCTCCGGCAAATCCATGGGGCCGGACAGCACGCACCGGCATGTCAGAACCCCCAGCGACGGGTCGTAAAACTTGACCAGATACGGTTTATCCTTCCCATATGCCACCGAGCGGGGTACGTCCAGCAGAATGCTCCCCATAGGCCCGGCGGTTACGCTGGCCTCGCAGACCAGCTCGTTTCCACTGTACAGCTCCGCTTTTCTGCATTGCTCTAAATTTACCATCCCGGCACTCCTTCTTTTCTGTCCGGCATCCAAAACGCCGGCCCTTGATTTTACCCGAACATATTATATCGAAAACGCCGCCTTCTTGCAATGCTATTTTTTCATTTCCTGCCCCCTTCTGCCCTTTTTTTCGCCGGAGGCCAGGCCTGCTCCCTGCTCCGGATGGAAAATTTGTAAAAATTTCTTGCAAACGTTATTTTTTTGATTTGACAGCCGATAGAAATAATACAAAGATTGTGTCCCGGCTTCCGCCGGGGCTGAAAAGAACCGCGTCCCGGGCTGCCCGGCGTCGAAAATTGGAGGGTCAACTTATGTTGATTAAAGGAACGGAGGGCTTTTTGCCCTTCCAAAACAGTACAACACGCTTTGCCGCTTTGACCGGCGGCAGGTGCGCCGGCCAGCAGGGCAGCCGTTATGACCATATCTCCCTTTCCGCTCCCCCGGAGCTGGAAAAGCGGGATTTCCAGGAGATGGTGGCCAGCCTGTGCCAGCAGGTGCGCACCAATACGTCTACCGGTAAAATCCAGGAACTGCACCGTCAGGTCAGCTCCGGCGAATACCAGATCTCTCCCAGAGAGGTGGCCGCCCGGATGCTGCTGCTGGAGGAGGGCGAGTAATGGCAAATGGCACATGGAACGAGTACCTGCTGCTGCTGGGAAAGGTGACAAAAGCCCTGGAACAGCTGACGGAGGTGGAAAAAACTAAAACAAACGCTGTGACCGCAGGGGACCTGGCCGCCGTGGAGCAGTGCATGAAGCAGGAGCAGGTCGCCAGCCTCAATCTGCGGGGCCTGGACCAGAAGCGGGAAAAACTCCTGGATCAGCTGGGGATGAAGGGCGTCCCGCTGCGCAATATTATGGACCACTGCCCCCCGGAGGCCTGGGAGGAGACGGAACAAATTGCAGACGCCCTGCGGCGGCAGTACGCTATTTTTCAGGCCGCGTCCGAGGTCTCCCGCAATGCCCTGGAGATTAACCTGCACAACATTGAGACAATACAGAAACGGGTCAACGGCGGCGAGATTATCCCACCGGAGGACGCTCCCCGGAAAAAAGCAGATTTCAGAGCGTGAGATTTTTTCATTATGGATAAAGGAGAATTAAGATGGCAGTTATCGGTACCTTTGGAACCTACGGCACCGCAATCCTGGGCATCCATGCCGCCCAGTCCGCTATGCAGGTGACAGGCAATAATATCGGCAACATCAATACCCTGGGCTACACCCGGCAGCGGGTGGACCAGTGCTCTATGTACTCTGTGGGTTCCGCCCGCTACCAGAACAAGTACAATATGAACATCGGCTACGGCGCGATTGTGGATAACGTCTCCCAGCTGCGGGACCCCTATCTGGATATCCGCTACCGTAACGATAACTCCGCTATGGGCTACAACGAGGCTATGCTCAACGGCCTGAACCAGATCGCCCATATCCTCGACGAGGTGGGCCGGGGCGAGGACGACTTCGGTATAATCGAGAACAAGCTGGGCGAGCTGAAAGACGCCCTGCGCGACCTGTTGCAGCGTCCTGACTCCACCCAGCAAGATGCCTTGGTCAACGCCGCCGCCTCCACCATCTGCCGCCTGCTCAATAACGCCGCCAAGGAGCTGTCGGAGATTCACAAAAACGAGGAGAGCCGTTTGATGGAGTCCACCTCCGAAATCAACGGTATCCTCAACAACATCCGGGACCTGAACGAGCAGATTCGTACCCACTCCATCTACGGCGACAACGCCTTGGAGTTGCGGGATGCCCGGAATGTGCAGATCGACAAGCTGTCCAAGTACATGAAGCTCAACGTGGTCTATTCCATGGAGAAGCTGGACGACGGTACCGAAATCGAAAAGCTGACCATCTCCCTCCATGATACCGTGGACCCCTATACCGGCAAGCCCTACGTCCTGGTGGACGGCGTCTACGCTACCCAGTTCCAGATGCCGGAGACAACACCTAAGCTCAATCCGGATTATGATGCAAATGCGGATACCTCCAAGTTGTACTGGAATAAGCTGTCCAAGAAGCCCACCCATGACATCCGGGAAGCCAGGGACTGGAATGATGCTTATGAGGCGCTGACCAAGCCGTATCTGGACGCGGAGGGCAAACCCACAGACGTTCCCAGCGGAGCCAATGGGCCGAACAAGAAAAATGTGGCCTATTATAAATATAATGTTGACAAGGATATAGCTACCGAGTACAAGGAGTTGCTTGCAAAAGACCCGGCTGCGGCCAGAGAGAAATATCCGGACATTGTAGAGATTGACGGAAACCTTTATACCAATAACCAGAATAATGCCGGAATTCTATATAATAATGCAGCTAACAACACAAATGGAACTGCATTTGCCGCTGACGATCCTAAAAGCTACAAATATTTGGCCTCTGCCGATCTTGCAGGTAATAATGTGGGACAGATGCGTGATCCGTTACCGGACCGTTACGCACTGGATGTAGCAGACGGCGCCGACCACATTTACTATACCAATGTTCCAGAATATGGCATCCCCTCAGACAACTTTATCAAGGGATCTGAGGATAACCTGTATCTGTTCACCATCGACGCGCTGAAAAACAAAAAGGGCGACATCCTCCAGGCGGGTACAGACATGGAGTCCAAGCCTGCCGAGCTGGGGGACAACGACATGTTCGGCGCCCTCCAGGCCATGCGGGAACTGCTGACCGAAGAGGCGGAGTTCTCCAGCAAAGAGGACCTGCTCCGTGACCCGAACGCCACGACCAAGCGTGGTATCCGCTTCTACCAGCACATACTGGACAGCTTCGCCCAGCAGTTCGCTAAAACCTTTAATGACAGCAACCAGATTGGGTCCGATCCGAATGCGGATGTTCATTTGGGCAAGGTATATGAAATGAATGCGGATGGGGATACCTTCCAGCTGGCGGACGATCCGACCAAAAATGTGACACTCAAAGATGGCACAGCTGTGAGCTATAAGAAAATGACTGAGCTGTACGCCAAAATTAAAAATCCCAGCGGCAGTGATGGGAATAACAAGCCATATTACAAAGATTTCCCCCAAAACGATGAGTCGTATGCCCAGTATCAGGAGGATATCAAAACCTATCAGAGCTGTATAGACGCACTGCGGGACAATGGTAAGCTGACAGAGAAGTTCGACTATTATGACGGCGGCATCCTCTTCTCCAATAACGGCAACGGCGATGACCCCACCGGCATCACTGCGAAGAATATCTCCGTTTCCAACAGCTGGTCAAAAGGGTCGGTGCGGATTCTGAACAGTACCCAGCCGAAACCATACAAGATTAATGAGGACGGCAGCGTGTCTGACGAGATGGTGGACGGCAAGACCCTAAACGATAACCTGGCCCACCTGATGAGCGTTATGGACCAGAAGCTGGATTACTTTACAACCACGACTGTGCGGGATGCAATCCCTACGAACAAGGCATTCTTTACAGGCACCTTCCAGGAGATGCATGGACACGGTCCCGCCATGCTGGGTAAGGACGGGAATACCACGACTGCCCTCTACGAGAGCTTCAGCATCACAACCCTGAGCCTGGACAACGACAGAATGAGTGTGTCCGGCGTGGACCTGAACGAAGAGGCTACCGATATGATGAAATACTCACAGGCGTTCTCCGCCGCCTGCCAGCTGCTGACCACCATCGACTCTATGCTCGACCGGCTGATCAACAACACCATTTAATCACTAAAAACAGCGAGAAAGAGGAGGTATATACTGTTATGGCATTCCGCATTACCACAGGCATGAAGATGAACACATACCGTTATAATCTCATGCAGTCCATCAACACCCTCGCCGACGCAGAGCGCAAGGTGACAACAGGACGTAAATTCAGCAGCTACGCCGAGTCCCCCGCAGACGCCACCAACGCCTGGCGTGTGCGCCGGAACTATATGGATAACGTGGGTTACAAGAAGGAAAACAAGGACACCACTACCCGCTATCAGTCCGGCTGGCTGACTATGGGAACCATTCACACCCATCTGGAGCAGTATGTCGGTAAAACCGCCGCCATCCGCGCCGCCAACGACCCCACCGCCGAAGCAAAAAAAGAGCTGGGCAATGTGCTCGCTAATACTGCTGAAACTGTGGTCCAGGCGATAAACGGCTGCAAATACGGCGACGAGTTCGTCTTCGGCGGCACCAATGGCACCGTTCCCCCCTTCTCCTGGAAGGACGATCACCTGTATTACCGGGGAATTGACCTGACCCCCCCCAGTATGTTTCCGGACGGAACCCAGAAGTGGCCCGATTATTGGGGAAAGCTGGATGAAAAGACCGGGATTCCCAAGGACTTTGCGAAAATAACAGAGAACTGGGGAATGGTCAATGGCGTGCTGACAGGAGAGTATCAGGCGCAGGAGACCATGGAACAGAAGGAATTGAAATTTACTTCTGGCGAATTGGTTAAACCTCCGGTGGTAGATGCAAACGGCACCGTAGTTTTGAAGCAGGCGGTAGATAGTAATGGAAACCCGGTTGCGATTAAAACAGCTGGAGGCGATGTTACTTCGGTAGTGGACGGCAAGGGAAACCCGGTGACTCTGCCGCAGACCTTTACCGTGATAGATGCAAACGGAGCTCCAGCCACCGTGACGGTAGAATTGGGCGATGCCACGGGCGAAAATCTCCCGGTGATTAATGAGAAGGGAGAGCCGGTTATCAAGACAGATAATGGCGAGATTCCCAAAGATCAGCGGCAGTGGTATGTCTTCTTCAAAAATATGGAGACCCTCAACAAACTGTCCGATGAAGTCCAGTATGCCGACTTGGGCATGGGCATGGAGGAAGACGAAAATGGCAATATAGTCAACGGTACATTCTTCAACAACGCCCTCCCCGGCATCAATATGCTGGGCTACGGCGTGGACGAGGACGGCGACTCGAAAAATCTTGCGCTGCTGATGAAGAAGTTTGACCAGGTGCTGTCCAAGGTGGATTCCAACGGTACGGTCCCCGATTCCGAGGGCGGCAACCAGCGGGTCATTGACCTGCTGGGTAAGTTCGACGCGGTCTGCGACTTTACCCGCAAGGGCTATTCCAAGATTGACACCGAGGCCAAGTTCCTCACCTCCAATGACGAGACCTTGGGCGACCAGACGTTCAACCTCAATGAGCAAATCCTGAATCTGGAGAACGTGGACCCGGCGGAAGCTATTTCTCAGTTTATGTGGGACTATAACTGCTTCAACGCGGCGTTGAAGATCGGCACCCAGCTGCTCAGTCAGTCCCTGCTGGACTACATGCGCTGACCGGTTCACAGGCTTTTTGCCTATTTTCCTGCACTTGGTTTTTGACGAGAATATTTTATTGAATAAAGAGAGAATACTATGAAGGAGGCGTGTATCTCGCATGAAGCCACTCATTGAAATTACAACGGTACCCATTCAGATCGAGATGAAAACCACGCAGGCGCGGCTGGAGTACGCCAGAGGTACGGCGGAGGTCGAGATTTCCAGACAGGAGGGGGGCCTGCGCATCCAGAGCAAGCCCGTCCGCGTCAATATCGACACCTTCGAGGCCCGCAACTCCGTGACCCCCACCCTCGCCCGCCGCCTGGAGCAGAACGCCCAGAAGGGAAAAGAGGCCGCCTACAGCGCCACTGCCAGATTCTCCAGTCAGGGCCAGCTTGAGATGAACACCAAGCTGGGCGAGGAGGTCATTACCCAGTTCGCTAAGGAGGCGATGATGAAGAACTATAAGCCCAACGTAGCCCTGGACTTCATCCCCAAAGCCCCCCCGGAAATTGATTGGGACCCCGCTGAGCTCAATATCAAATATGAGATGGATAAGCTCAATTTTGATTGGAAAATCAATAAGACCGGCTTTGAGTTCATTCCCGGCGACATTGAGTTTACCGTGACCCAGAGACCGGAGGTCCGCATCAAGTATGTGGGCGGTCCGATCTACGTGCCCCCGTCCGCAGACCCCAACTATGAACCGCTGGACGTGGAGGGCTGACAAGAGGAGGTGTACTGGTGCGGCTGCAAACAAAGTATTTTGGCGAGCTGGACTGTCCGGACCATGAGCGTCTCCACTTCCCCAGGGGCCTGTTCGGTTTCGAGGAGGAGAGAGACTTCTACCTGCTGCCCTTCGAGGGAAGCGGCGGGAGCCTGCTGTGCATTCAGAGCGCACAGACGCCCGGCCTGGCTTTCGTGGCGGTGAATCCGTTCCATTTTAAGCCCGACTATGCGCCCGCGCTCACAGACGAGGAGCTGCAGACGCTGGGCGTGCGGCAGAGCGAGGAGCTGTGCTTCTATGTGCTGTGCGCCGTCAAAGAGCCCGTGGGGGAGAGTACCCTCAATCTGCGCTGCCCGGTGGCCGTCAACGACCAGTCCCAGGAGGCAATGCAGGTGATTCTGGAAACCGGCGTCTACCATATGCACCATAAGCTGGGCGAGCTTTCCCTGGGAGGGGAGGCGCCGCTATGCTGATTCTCCAACGAAAAGCCGGCGAGTCCCTGCTGATCGGCGGCGATATCGAGGTGTCGGTCCTGTCCGTGGACGCGGGCCGGGTGCGCCTGGCAATCCAGGCCCCCAAAAGCGTGCCGATTTTGCGCAGTGAGCTGAAAAATGCAGCCACCGCAAACCAGGAGGCCGCTGTGGAGGGCGCGTCCCCCTTGGCCCTGCTGGATGCCCTCCGGCACAACGAACAGAATAAGTGATTCCTGCCCGTCCCCCGAAAGGGGGACGGCGTTTTTCTGCCCGGCCAGTCAGGACAGGCATATCGGACGGAGCCCGGTCATATGCTCTATTGCGGGCAGGCGGGCAGGCACATTTTGGAAGCTCCCCCCAAAAATGCCGTATTTGCCGCTGTTGCGCCTGCAAATCAAACAAAATCGACAAAAATGGGAGTAACTGGGCGCTTTTGTGACATTGCATTAAATGTCAATCCGAAACCTTTGTCAAATCTACAAATTTACCAATTTGCTAATTTCAGCTTGCATCATGTCGCAAAATGTATTATAATCATTGTATTGAGAATTCTGTGGGGATACTTGACGGAAAATTCCGGCGGCATTAACAGTTTCTTTGCAGAGATAAATTTTATTTTTGGCTTGATTTTTTCCCGCTGGATGGTGTATGATAAGATTCGACAAAGTTTTTCCCCAACCAAAGGAGGATAGACCCTATGGCGGATTTTTTAGTTTCCAACTCCATGCTCATGTTGGAAAAGGCTATGAACTTCCAATGGACAAAGCAGTCGGCCATTCTGAACAATGTCGTGAACGCCGATACCCCCGGTTATAAAACGAAATACGTTACCTTTGAAGAGGCCCTGCGCAGCAGCCTCCGCTCCGCGAGGATGGGTTCCCAGCCCCTCTCCTCCATGCGCAGCGCAATCTCCTCCGCCTCTCCTGCGGTACATACTGCCGATGACGAAACGTTCCGTATGGACGGAAACGGCGTCAACGTTACCGAACAGCTCACCGAGGCGGTGCGCAATGCCTATCAGCTGAATTATACCTTCCGGGCCATCAGCAGCGATATGAACCGCCTGATGATGGCAATCCGCGGCCAGTAATCCGCCGGCAGGCGAATGAATTTTTACAGGAGGACCTGCTATGGCTTTTTTAAGCAGCATTGATATTATCGGTTCCGGTTTTACCGCCCAGCATCTGCGCATGGACGTGATCAGCGAAAACGTCACCAATATGAATACAACCCGCACCGCTGACGGAGAAACCGGCGCATACCGCCGTAAAGTGGTGGTTTTTCAGGCCGAGGAGGGACGCAATTCCTTCCGGGAAGCGCTGGCCGCCGCCAGAAACGGACAAGTCAGCAACCGCAGCGGTATCCGTACCGCAGGCGTGCGGGTGGTGGGCATCGAGGAGGACCCCTCCGACTTTAAGCTGAAGTACGACCCCGACGACCCCGACGCCAATGAAGACGGCTATGTGGAGCTGCCCAACGTGGACCTGGTGAAGGAAGTGGCCGACGCTATGTCCGCCAGCCAGTCCTATTCCGCCAATGTCACCGCGTTCAACCTGCTGAAAAACGTTGTCAGCGCCGCCCTGGAAATGGGCCGCTGATCTGTCGCGCCCCCTGCGGGCCTTTTTCGGTAAGGGATCAACTTATTTTTGGGAGGCGATTTTGCTTTGAATACCATATTACAACCCATCTCCCCGCTGTGGGAGGCGTTCCCCACCAGCAAGCCGCAGACGACCGAAGCTGCGGCTTCTGGCGGTTCTATTTTTGCGGACATCCTCAAGTCCACTGTCAACAACGTCCGGGAAACCGAGGACGAGGTGGCGAAAAACGAATACCTGCTGGCTACCGGCCAGCTGGACAACCCCAGCGTTTTGCAGATGTCTATGCTCAAGGCCGACGCGGCGACACAGATGCTGGTCCAATTGCGGGATAAAGCGCTCAATGCTTACAGCGAGCTTTCGCGCATGAGTGTCTAAGGCTGAGGTCAGCGGCTGGATGATGGCATATGATGAGAAGATGGGCCGGAGGGATGTAGGGTGAATACAAAACTGAAAGAGCTTGGCGGCAAGGCCAAGGACTTTTTCAAAAATATGAGCATGAAGGTGCGCATTCTTTTGTGCGCGGTTTTGGTGGTGGTGATCGCGGTTATTGCGGCCCTGTATATCAGGAGCACCAATCAGCCCTACTCCACAATTTTCAGCGGCCTGTCCAATGAGGATAAGACCTCCATCCTTACCGCGATGGAGAGCGACGGAACCACGGACTACCGGGTGGATGGAGACAGCATCCTGGTGCGGACGGATCAGGCGGACCTGGTCCTCAGCAGACTGCTTATGCAGGGGTATCCCAAGAGCGGACGCCTGTATGAGACCTACCAGGAGAAGGTCAATACCCTGACCACCAACTCTGAGCGGGAGACTTATATGCTGATCTCCCGCGTGCAGCGGATGGAGGGGACCATTCGGGCCTTTGACGGCGTGCTGGATGCCGTGATCAATATGGAATTGGGCGAGGACCGGACCTATGTGCTGGATGATTCCGACCTCACCAATGCCACGGCCTCCATCACACTGACCCTGCGGGACGGCTATACGCTGGACAACAAGGCGGCGGATGCAATCCGGAATGTGGTCGTCTTCGGCGTCTCCGGTATGAAGGCGGAGAACGTCAGTATTTTGGACACCAAGGGCAATACCTACGACAGTACGCCGGGGTCCAATTTCGGAGATAACAGCCAGCTGAAGCTGCAATTGCAGCAATATTACAACAACATGATCCGCACCCAGGTGATGCAGGTGCTGGAGGGACTCTATGGCGAGGACAACGTCCGCGTGGCGGTCACAACCGTGGCGGACGTGAACCGCCGGGTGATGGAATCCAAGGAGTACACACAGCCGGAGGGTTCCTATGAAAACGGCGGACTCATCGGCAGGGAGAATACCCTCTGGGTCATCACCCCCGACGGCGTGGACGCCGTGGGCGGCGTGCCCGGCACCTCCACCAATGCGGATATCCCCCTCTATCTGGAGGACGCAATCCAGGCCGCAGGCGATAACGCCTATGCAGCCTACCAAAATGACCGGGACAACAAGCTCAATGAGACATCGGAACAGGTGGAAGTGGCCTCCTTTACCATTACGGACGCCTCCGTGGCCGTGACCATCAACGCCAACGCCAACATTGACGCTAATAACACGGTCAACGAGGAGGCCCTGCGGGAGCATGTGGCTACCGCCGCAGGTCTGGGCGACGACGCGACGGCCAGAGCCCGTGTGTCGGTCCTTATCGCACCCTTCCCCGCCGCGCCTGTGGAGCCGGTGGCCGAAGGTATCATTTCTTCGGATCTCCTGCCGTTCCTGATTATCGGCGCCGCCATCCTGGTGGTCATGATTATCCTCCTTGTCACCCTGCTCCGGATTCGGAACAAGCGGAAAAAGGAGAGAGAGGCCGAACTGGCCGAGATCGAAGAGCGTCTGGGCGAGCTTGGCCCCATCGGTATGATGGAGGGCGAGCTGGACCAGATGGGTCAGGCGGGTATCCCTGGCGCAGCAGCGGCTGGTCCCGACGGGCAGCCGGTCCCCGCAGACGCCAAGGCCGATATCGCAGAGGTCAATACAGAGCGGAGTATGGAGCTGCGCAAGATGGTACGGCAGTTCGTACAGAGCAACCCGGAGATTGCAGCGCAGGTTATCAAGGCATGGCTGAAAGGAGGAGAGGAGGGCAATGGCTAATAGTAATCCCGTTGAGAGTTTGAAAAAAGAGCTGTCCTACTCCCAGAAGGCCGCGGGCGTGATCGTATCCTTGGGCGCGGAAAAAGCCTCCCAGCTCTACCAGTACATGGAGGGCGAGGACGTGGAGGCCCTGACCCTGGAGGTGGCCCGGCTGGGAATGCTGAACGCGGAGGAGACCGAGGCGGTGCTCACGGAGTTCTATCAGAACTGCGTGACCAACAAGGCGGTCACAGAGGGCGGTTTGGAGTACGCGCGGGCCGTGCTGGAGAAAGCTTTCGGCAGTCAGGCGGCGGCGTCCATGATCGCCAAGCTGGAAAAATCCTTCAAGAACCGGGAGTTCGCTTTCCTCAACAAAGCCGATTCCAAATCCCTCTACGCTGCGCTCCAGAACGAGCGGCCCCAGACCATGGCCCTGGTTCTCAGCTACGTGGAGCCCGACAAGGCAGCCGGCGTTATCGAACAGCTGCCCCCGGAACGGCAGGTGCGGGTCGTGGAGGCCATCGCTACCATGGAGAGCGCATCCCCCGCTGCGGTCAAGATCATCGAGAAGGAAATGGAGCGGAAGTTCTCCAGCATTATCGTCAACTCCAACGTCAAGGTGGGCGGCGTGGACTACGTGGCCGACATCATGAACAATTTGGACCGCTCCAGCGAAAAGAGCATCTTCGACGGCCTGTCTGTTAATAATGCGGAGCTGGCCGACGAAATTCGCAAGCGTATGTTCGTCTTTGAGGATATTATTACTTTGGACGACCGGGCGGTGCAGCGGTTCCTCCGGGATTGCGACCAGAGAGACCTGGTGCTGGCCCTCAAGACTGCCAACGACGAGGTGGCAAACAAGCTCTTCGCCAATATGTCCGCTCGTATGGCGGAAACCATCCGGGACGATTTGGAGATTACCAGCAACGTCCGTATGAAAGACGTGGAGGACGCCCAGCAGAGAATCGTCGGCGTCATCCGCGACCTGGAGGAGAAAAACGAAATCGTTATCCTGAAGGGCGGAAAGGACGATATCATTGCGTAATATACTCAAGGGGTTTCTTAACCCGAAGGCGGAAGCCTATGTTCTGCCGGAAGCCGACAGCATTATAATGGACGAGGAGCTTCTGTCGGAACCGGAACAGGGGGAAGTTGTGGATGAGGGCGAATTCTCCGTCCCCGCCGAGTGGGGCGGGGACGGGGAGGACGTCCTCCCCACGCCCCAGGCGGTTTCGGAGCCCCTCCCTGACGATATGCCGCCGCTGCCCCTGGAGGAGGGCGCGGCTGCCGAAGCACCCCCGCCCCCTCAGCAGGGACCGGGGATGCCCGTGCAGTACGCGCAGCTCCAGGCGGAGCTGATCCTCCGGCAAGCCAGGGAGGAGGCGGAGCTGATGATGGCCGAGGCGAGGGATCATGTCCAGGAGGAGCTGGAGAGCATCCGCGCCGGCGCGCGGGACGAGGGCTACCGCGCCGGCTACATGGAGGGAACTGCCAAGGCGATGGAGGATTCCGCACGGGACCGGGAGGAACAGGCCAAGCGGCTGGAAGAGGATGTGAAGGTCTTCTTGGAGAAGGCTTCCCTGGCCAGAGAGGAGCTTCTTATGCAGACCAGGGAGGAGCTGCTGGACCTGTGTATCGCGGTGGCCGAAAAGGTCGTGCGGGTGAGCCTGCGCAGCAGCAGCGAGGTCATCGTGCGCATGATTCAGACCGCTACCGAGCGGATGAAAAAGCAGGAGTGGGTGCATATCTATATCCCCGGCTGCGACGCCAGGGGCGTCACCCAAATTTCCCCTGCCCTGACCACCACGCTGGCAGGTCTGAGCCAGCATATCAAGGTGGTTCCTATGGGGGATGAGGAGGACGGTACCTGCATCATCGAGACGCCGGAAGAGATTATTGACGCCAGCGTCTCCACTCAGATGTCTACCATGCGGGATCTCCTCAGCGAACAGCTGGGCGGTCAGATATGGCCCCCGCAGTAGAGAAGGAGGACGGATATGTTCCGCGAATTGATTCCAAGCGTCCGGAATGCGGAGACGCTCAGCCGGACGGGTAAAATTGAGAATATCGTGGGCATGTCCATCGAAGCCTCCGGTGGCCGGGCGGCAATCGGCGATATCTGCCGGATTTACAGCAATGAGTCCGGCGGCCAGGTCCCCGCTGAGGTGGTGGGCTTCAAAAACGACCATATCCTCCTCATGCCCTACGCCAATATGAGCGGCATCTCCGCCGGCAACTTCGTCCGCAATACCGGAAAGCGGCTGACGCTGCCGGTAGGCCCTTTTCTGCGGGGCAGGGTGATTAACGCGCTGGGCCAGCCAATCGACGGGAAGGAGCCCTTCCAGAGAGGCGACTCCTTTTCCATCGACTCCGGATATATCAACCCCATGAACCGCCCCCCTATCCGGGAGCGCATGGAGTTCGGCATCAAAGCCATCGACAGCCTGATTACCATCGGCAAGGGCCAGAGAATCGGTATCTTTGCCGGGTCCGGCGTGGGAAAATCAACCCTGATGGGCATGATCGCCAAGAACGTAAAGGCGGATATCAACGTGATCGCCCTGGTGGGCGAGCGCGGCCGCGAGGTGCTGGAGTTCATGCAGAAGGATTTGGGGGAGGAGGGAATGCGCCGCAGCGTGCTGGTGGTGGCAACCTCCGACCAGCCCGCTATGCTGCGGATGAAGTGTCCCAGCGTGGCAACCAGTATTGCTGAGTATTTCCGGGACCAGGGCTATGACGTGCTGCTGATGATGGATTCCCTGACACGCTTCGCCATGGCCCAGCGGGAAATCGGCTTGGCTATCGGCGAGCCGCCGGTGGCGAGAGGCTATACCCCCTCTATGTACGCCGAAATGCCGAAGCTGCTGGAGCGAAGCGGTAACTTCGAGCGCGGCTCTATTACCGGCGTATATACGGTGCTGGTGGAGGGCGACGATACCAACGAGCCCATTGCCGATACGGTGCGGGGTATCCTGGACGGCCATATCGTCCTGTCCCGCCAGCTGGCCAACAGCAACCACTTCCCTGCCATCGACGTGGGAGCCAGTATCTCCCGTCTGATGGTGGAGATTGTCCCACCCGAACACCGGCAGCTGGCGGGCCAGCTCCGGGACGTGATGGGCGTGTATGAAAAAAATGCGGACCTGGTTTCTATCGGCGCCTATAAGGCCGGAACCAACCCAAAGCTGGACCACGCCCTGCAGAAAATGGATGCAATCAATAAGTTCCTGTGCCAAGGCATCGACGAGTCCTTCTCCTATGAGGAGAGCCTGAAGGAGCTGCGGCGCATTATGCAGTAATATTCTTAACGATATTTTAACAGTTTGGAGAGGCTTTGCTGATGAAAAAGTTTCGCTTTTCTTTGGAAAGTGTGTTAGACTACAAACAGCAGGCGCTGGATTCCCTGAAGCGGGAGCACGGCGCAATTGTGGCCCAGGTCAAGGCGCAGGAGGATTACCTGGCGGGCCTGGAGAGCGATTACAGAGAAATGGACGCCGAGTTCTGCCAGCGGAAGCTGGAGGGAATCGCAATCCTGGACGCGATGCGGTACGAACAGTACCTGCGGGCCATGGAACGGCAGATTCAGCAGGCAATCCTCCGCCTGGAGGACCTGCGGCGGCTGGAAGAGGCGAAACGGGCGGAGGTGGTGTCCGCGAAGCAGGATACCTCCGCCATCGAAAAGCTCAAGGACAAGAAGCTGGACAGCTACAATAAGGCTGTGCAGAAGAGCGAGGAGGCTATGATCGACGAGTTCGTCTCCACGACCCGCGCAATGGCCGCTTTGCAGACAGCATAATCGTTTCGCTGCAGTTGTATACATAGCAGAAAAGGGGGTGGGGCCGGCCTCAAGTGAATAGCAGGCAGATGCCTGATTTCCACGCGCATAGTGGGAAGATGGCAGCGTAAAGACGCCTTTCTTACCCGCTATGAACTCTGAGCAGAGAACGAAGGTGAGAGGAAAACATGAACGTTAGCGCAAGAACCAACGGCCTGGGCCTCGCAGGCGGAAACCTGCGGAGCGCACCAATGCAGCACAGCGGCGGCAGCTTCTGGTCCGCGCTGTCCGCGGTCTGCGCGGAAAAAAGCGGCGGGGTGTTTATCGATGGCTCCACGGTGCGGAAAATCCCTGCGGACGAGGAAATTGCTGCCCTGGCAGTGGAGTACGATCCCGGCAATATGACCGGGGCGCAGTACAGAGCGCTGCTCAATAAGCTGATGAAGATGTCAGCGATTACCCCCGATGAATGCCAGCGGATGAGCAGCTACTTTATGGATGGCGCCAGTCCGGAGCTGCGCGGAGACCTGACGGCAAAGCTGGAGCGTATGCCCGGCGTTGCCAGGGACGAACTGGAAGGGCTTACCGCCCTGTCCGAGATCGTGCGCCGCATGGACAGAGCCGTCAACGGCATGAGCCTGCTGGAGCAGGCAGTGGACGGTGTGCTGTGGACCAATCTCAACCGGCTGATTGTCGAAAACGCCGAAAAGAAGGAAAAGCAGGAACAGGAAGAGGAAGAGCTGGAACTGCTGGAACTGATGCTGGATTGTCTGACCGGCGAGGAGGACGAACAGAAGGAGGCGGCGGCGCAGCTGCGGCTGAAAACACTGGCACATGCGTTGAAACAGACACCAGATGAGGAGACACGGACATGAATGTAAACAGTTATTACATCAACAGCCCCGGTACCGGCGGCGAGAGCGTCCTGAATACCCCCAAGCGTCCCTCGGAACAGCGCGGCGCGTTCTGGTCCGCTTTGTCTGCCGCCTGCGCGGATAAGCCGGGCAGCAGCGAAATGCTCTTCCGTGATATCTCCATGATCCGGGACCCCCTGTCCCAAGTGGACATCCACGGTATGGTGTCGGATTACAGCAGCGGCGCTTTGACCCAGGGGCAGTACGAAATCCTGATGAACGCTCTGCAAGACCTCAGCGCCGTCACTGACGGCGGACAGCCGGAGAATATCCTCTCCGAGCTCAAGGAGCGCATTGCGGGCGCAGACGGCGACGTGATGGAACAGGCCAAGGACCCCGACGGCGAGTTCTGGGTCAACCTGCGGCGGACCGTCATGGAGCACGCCAAGGAGAACCATCAGCTGCGCAAGGAGGACGAAACCCTTGCCATGCTGAACCTGATGCTGGACAATCTGACCGGACGGAATGATCTCAGGGTCAGCGCGGCATCGGGTCTGCGTTTGAGCATGAGCGCGGACCAGGACGCTATCAAGTCCGGCTATCTGCCTTCGGAGCTTCACACCTACCTGCTGACCGTCGCCAGCAAATCCCCGGACGATCTGGCCGCGGAGGAGCCGGCGGAGGAAGTGGAGAAGGTGGAGGCGGCGGCGGAAGCTGCTGCGGAAAAGCTCTATGCAAAAAGTGAACAGCGTCAAAGCCTCTCAGCTGGCGATTTGGCCGATCTGGCCAGCCGGTACAATCCCGAAACCATGGGCGTGGAGGAGTATACAGGCTTTTTGGAGGATATCGTAAAATTGGGCGTAGTGTCTGAGGAGGAAATCAAGTCTATCCGCTCCTATGCGGCGGCCCTCCCCTTTACTGCGGATATCCTTCGTACCCCTACGCCAATGGACGGCGATATCGAGAGCTGGATTCAAAACCGGATGCTCTGGAAACCAGGCATCACGCGGGAGTCCGCCAGACGCGCCGGACTCTCTGACGACCCATTTGCACAAGAGGAAAAAACTTTGTCAACAATCGCTGAAATCCTGGCGGATGTCAGGCGTCAGCGATACCCCAGCGTGTCCCTTTAACCCGTGAGCTTTCTTGCTTGGCGCAAGAAAGATAAGGAGGTGACTGACGGCAGTGAATGTCGCAGAAAATATGCTGCTGCAGGTGCAGGGCATGGCGAGCCTGCCTAAGACCGGCAGTACCGGAGCAAAGGATAAAACCGGCTCCTTTCAGGACCTGATGGATCAGGCCGGAAAGGACAGCGTGGATACCGGGAAGGAACCCAAGGACCCCAGTACGACGGACCAGCCTGCCAACAGCGAGAAGACAGAGGGTGAATCCGCCCCTAAAGCCCCCGTACAGAAGAAGGACGGCCAGAAGGTGGATGAAACCCAGATCGACCCCAACGCCGTACTTTTGACCATGTTCCGCCCGGAAATTGTCGAGGTGCAGCCGGAGACAATGGAGGCTGTGGCGGAGACCTTGGAAACGGTTGTCCCAGTAGAGGCGGAGGCCCAGGCGGAAGTCCCGGTGATGGAGACGGAGGCAGCTCCGGTCCAGGAGGAGATCGCGCCTGTGGTGGAAATGCCGGTGGAGATGCAGGAGACCGCGGCTGAGGAGGCCCCGGAGATCGTGACTGTGGAGACGGCAAAGCCCGCGGAAACAGAGCGGCCCCAGGCGTCTGCACAGCAGGACGCGGCGGTGGAGATCACCGAGAAAACCACCGAGACTGGCGAATTGAAAGAAGTCCGTCCCGCAGAGGAGACGGAGAAGGAACAGCCCCAGGGCGAGGGCGCAGAGCTGACAGACCCCCAGGTGTTCCAGGACGTGAAGACCGCGCCTGTGAAGGTGGCGGAGAACTATCGGACTGTGGATACCCAGGAGCCTGAGATGGACAGCAAGCTGGCTAACTTGATCCAGGACGCCGCCCAGAACGGCGTGGAGAAAATGCAGATCCAGCTCTCTCCTGAAAATCTCGGCCAGATTACCATTGACCTCGCCAGAGACGCGGAAGGCGCGCTGGAGGTGGTCATCCGCGCTTCCAACAGCAAGGCGGCGGGATTGCTCAGCCAGCATCTGGACGGTCTGCATACCGCGCTCCAGAGCTACGGCAGTAATCAGTCCGTGCATGTGGAGGTGCAGCGGAGCCAGGAATCTCCTGAACAGCACATGTTCCAGCAGGCCGACCCCGATGGCCGGGGCCAGCAGCAGCGGCAGCAGCAGGAGAAGCGTCAGGAGACCGAGGACTCCAGCGAGGACTTCATGCAGAAGCTTCGCCTGGGTTTGACCAGCCTGACGGAATAATGCAGGAAAGGAGCGCATACCTATGAGTTCTATCAGCGGCGTAACAAGCGGTACTGAACAATTCCTGAAGGACAACAGCATGGATATTCAGAACCGCGAAAAGCAGGAAACCAATCAAAAAAGCAAAGGCGCTACCAGTACGGATTTTGATTCCGTAGACTCCGCGTCAAAAGACCGGGAAGAACAACGCAAACCTAATAACCAGCTGACATTCGAGGATATGTTGTCCCTCATGGTCACACAGCTCCAAAACCAGACCATTGACAACACAGCGGATACCAACGACATGATGAACCAGCTGATTTCGATGACCGTGATGCAGTCCCTGACCACCCTGACCACAGCGGTGGAAGAGGTGCAGACCGCCAGCGTCATGAGCTATGCCGCCTCCCTGGTGGGCAAGGAAGTGACTCTGGGCGTCTACAACGAGCAGACCAAGAAAATCGAAGAGGTGTACGGCACCGTGGAAGCCTCCGGCACATACGATGGCAGGCAGGTAATCTTCGTGGACGGCAAGAGCTATTTCCTCAGCGATATCATGGCTGTGGGCAAGCTGCCTCCCATTGAGGACGAGAAGCCGCCCGCAGTGGACGGAGAGGGCGATGAAGACGGCGATGGTACGGACGGCGTGGAGAAGCCGGACGGCTCCGGCGGCGCAGACGGCGATTCTGACAGCAGCACTGACGGAACGGACTCCGATAACAGTGTGGACGGCACAGATGAGGCGGCTTGAGTCTGAATGACATAACTGCCTGAGAGAGCGTGCCGGGAAAAGGAAGGACGATTATGGCAGACCGAATCTCTCCCATTGAAGCCATCAATGGAGTGACACCGGTAGAGCGGGTACAGGCGTCCCAGCGTATGGATGCGGCGGGACGGTTTGGCGCTCTGCTGAGACAGGAAACCGACAGCTTCGGCGTGGCGTTCTCCAAACACGCTATGGCCAGAGCCGAGGAGCGGGGCATCGAAGTCACCCCCGCGCTGATGGATCAGCTGTCAAGCTCCGTGGAGCGCGCCCAGGCGAAAGGGGCCACAAATATCCTGGCCTTTGACGCGACACGCGCATTTATCATCAATGTCCCCCACGGACGGGTGATTACCACCATGTCCCAGGAGGAGATGCAGGAGAACATCTTTACCAATATTGACGGCGCTGTGCTCTTGAAATAAGAAAAGCAGGACCTCGCTTGAGGATGCTTTGGTCCTCCGCCCGACTGGCGGGGGACCGGCAGCGCGCCACTGTAAAAAGGAGATTATTCATTTATGACTGGAGCAATGTATGCCGCAATCGGCGGCTTGAGGACCCATATGAGCAACATGAACGTCATCGGCAACAATATCGCCAATGTCAATACACAGTCCTATAAGGCGCAGCGTATGACGTTCGAGGAGTCCATGTATGTCACCAGCCGGGCGGGCAGCAACGGTACCGCCAGCACCGGCGGCAACAACCCCTCCCAGGTGGGCTACGGCTCTACAGTGGGTTCCATCGACCTGAACATGAGTCCCGGAACCTTCTCCCCCACGGGCTATGACCTGGACTGCATGATTGACGGCGAGGGCTTCTTCCTGGTGGGCGATAAGGAGACCGGCGACGGCGTGAAGAGCTACGCAGACCTGAGCACCTTCGACCTCACCCGTAAGGGCGACTTTTGGGTGGACCCCAACGGCTACGTCTGCGACCGCCACGGCAAATGCGTCTATGGCTATTCCATGGTCCAGAATCCGAACTTTGACCCCTCTCAGGCCGAGGACCCCAAGACGAACCCCAGAACCATCGTGAGTACCACCCTGGTACCCCTGCGCCTGCCTCTGTCCGCCATTAAGGACCCCACAGGTCAGGACCGCTGGCGTGAGGGCGACGCGGTTTATAATGTTCTGGATACGCCCAATGTGGACGACAACAACTCCCGTACCAACTATTCCCTGGGCGATGTTACCGCTGCTGTAAAGCAGTATATCTCGGACCACTATTCCGGAACCGAGACGGAGGATATTCCCACTGCATACTACTATACGAAGGCTGATGGCGTTTTCCAGACGGGCGAGGGCGTGGAAGATGCGCCGGATGGCGCGGAGGTGATTGTGACCATTGACCCGGAAACCAAGCAGGTCACAAGTATTTCCTATGGCCGCGGTTCGAAAAACGTCGGCGGCGTGGCCCCCAATTTCGGCCCGGAGGATGAAGTGAACTTCGGCGATGCAGCAGTGGGTTACGAGGGCATCGGACGCCCCATCCCCAACTCCGAGGACAAGTGCGTACAACTGTTTGATATGGGCATCAACAAGAACGGAGCTATCATCGGCACCACTGAGAACGGCCAGACCATCACCGTGGGCTATGTGGCGGTGGTCAACGCGGCGGCCAACGACGGCGTTACCCACATCGGCGGCCCCTACTACAAGGCCCAGGAGGGCGCGGGCGACCTGCGCGTTTCCGTGCTGGGCGGCGTCGCAGTGGATGCAAAGGGCAATCCCCTGTATATGAACAACAAGCAGAATACCGACAGAATGGGCGACCCGCCGGTGATGGACGCCATCCAGGGCGGTGGCAAGAACGAAATCCGCAATGGCGGTCTGGAAATGTCCACGGCGGACGTGGCGAACGAATTCGCCAGCATGATCCTGACGCAGCGCGGCTATCAGGCCAACACCCGTATGGTCACCGTCACCGACTCCATGCTGGAGGAATTGGTGAATATGAAGCGGTAACCGCTGATTGAAAAAATTTTTTCTGCGCTGAGGCGTTGGCTCCAGAGGGGGCGTAACCCTAGAATTTGCAATTGTTTCGGGGTGTGCGCCCCCCCAGAGCCGCGCTTTGGGGGGACTGGACAGAAAGGAGGCAGATATGGTATGATTGTGCTGACCAAACGCAACGGGGAAAAATTTCTGCTCAACCACAATCAGATCATGACTGTGGAGCAGATTCCGGAGTCTAAAATCGTCATGATGAACCGGGATTTCTATATTGTGAAGGAGACCCCAGAGGATATTATCCAGAAGATTCAGGAGTACAACGCCAAGGTGATGGACGTACGCCGGGAAGTCGTGGTAGTGGACAAGCAGCACCGCGGCTGAAGCGCTCAAGGCGCATTTGAGGCGTTTTGAGGCCGGAGGCCCCCTCCGGCGGGAACCCGCGCTTCGACAGGTTTCAAACGCGCCTTGCGCGCAGAGCGGATTTCTCCAGCCTTTCCGCCGCGAGACGGAAGGCATGTCTCAAGAGATTAAAGCGAAATGAGATCATCTCCCAAACCGGGAGCGGAAAGGAATGTGAGCACGTTTCTATGAACATTACGTATATCATCGGTGTAATCGGCGCGTTCTTAATCATGGTCATCGGTATGATGCAGGGCGGGGAACAGTTCCTCACCCCGGAGCAGATCGGAAACTTTGCCGACGGCGCCAGTATCTTCATCACCATCGGCTGTACCATCATGATCCTGATCGGCAGCTTCCCCATCAAGCAGGTTACTTCTATCCCCAAGCATATCGGCATCCTCATGAACACCAAGCGGTACGACCCCATGAATATCATCGAGCAGCTGGTCAACCTGGCCCAGATCGCCCGGAAAAACGGCCTGCTCGCCCTGGAGGAACAGGGCAACAAGCAGGAGGACCCCTTCTTCAAGCAGTGCATCATGCTCATCGTGGACAACAATGACGCTGACCAGGTCAAGGATATCATGATGAACGACATCGAACAGTCCTCTGGCCGCCACGAGTCCGTGGCCGGTATGTACGACAAGGGCTCCTCCGTTGCCCCGGCCTTCGGTATGGTCGGTACCCTGGTGGGTCTGATCAACATGCTCAAGAGCATGGATATGTCCAGCGCGGACGGGTCCAGCAACATTGGTACCTCCATGGGTACCGCACTGATTACCACCCTGTACGGGTGCGTGCTGGCCCATATGATTTTCGGCCCTATCGCCCAGCAGCTGCGGCAGCGGGACGAGGAGGAAGTGCTCTGCAAGCTCATTATCGTGGAGGGCATTATGTCCATCCAGGCTGGAGCCAACCCCAAATTCCTGCGGGAGAAGCTGATGACCTTCATGCAGCAGAAACAGCGCGGCGAGGCGCCGGCTTAAAGGAGGACGCGCAATGGCTTCCATTAAGAAAAAAAGCGGCGGCGGCGGCGGTGCAAACTGGATGGATACATACGGCGACATGGTTACGCTGCTGCTGTGCTTCTTCGTTCTTCTGTATTCCATCTCCAGCATCGACGAGGCGAAAATGATGATTATCGTCAAGAGCTTCAACAAGGATGCGGTAGTCAGCGTCGACGACCGCCCGGAGGGCCCCGAAGGGGACCAGGACAACACCGGCGGCAACGATATGCCCATGACCCAGGACGAGGTGGAGGTGGCAATGGAGGACCTGCTCACGTTCCTCCAGGCCGCTGCCAAAACCAGCGACGCTATCAGCGTTACGTCCGGTGACAACTATGTCTATCTCACCTTTGAGGACGCCCTCTTCTTCGAGGGCGAAAAGTCCGAGCTGCAGGCTGAGGGAAAAGCGGTGCTGGACACCATCCTCCCCGGTCTGGAAAAGGCCGGCCCCTATATCAACGCGGTGCAGATCATGGGCCACACCGCCCAGGCCAACCCCAACCGGCCCAACACCATCCGCGGCGACCGGGAGCTGAGCAGCGCACGCGCCAACGAGGTGATGATCTATATCCTGGAGAATACCAGCCCCCTTACCCTGGACCCCGCACGCTTTGAGAGCCTGGGTATGGGGCAGTGGAGGCCCATCGCCACCAACGACACGCCGGAGGGCCGGGCCAAAAATCGCCGGGTGGAAATGATGATCAGCGGCAAAAATGTGGAGGATGCCATGAGCGACAGCATTGCCTCCTATTACGCCGAAACCCAGCAGGAGCAGCCCAATATGGAGGCCGCCGGCCTGCCGGGGACCCAGGGTACCGCAGAGCCGGATACCCCCCCCGTGGACCAGACTGCCCTGGATATTCTGGGGTATGACAGCGTGGGCGGCGCAGAAAATGAGTAGGAAAGTCCCCGGTCCGGTCCTGGCGGGCCGGAGCAACCCCCGCCGCGTCAGCGGGAAACCCAGGACACCGGAGGTATTAGTATGGCGGAAGTCTTATCACAAAGCCAGATTGACGCTCTGCTGAACGCAGCCCGCAGCGGGGAAATGGATCTGGAAGCCCCAGCGCTGGAGCCGGAGAAGAAGTTCAAAAAATACGACTTCTACAGCCCCAGAAAGTTTACCAAAGAGCGTTTGAAGATGCTCAACAGCATCTTCGAGGGCTATGCACGGGTTATCAATTCCCGTCTCAACGCCCTGCTCCACACAACCTGCGAAATCGAAGTGGGTTCCGTGGAGGAGCAGCGGTATAATGAATTTTCCAACGCACTCACGGAGAGCGACGTGGTCGCCCTGGCCAAAATCGACCAGGAGAAGCTCCAGGAGGAAACCCCCATCCTCGTCCATATGGATACGGGGGTGGCCCTGACCATCATCGACCGCATGATCGGCGGCGACGGTGAGCTGGAGCCGGACCTGCCCAGCGATTACAAGCTGACAGATCTGGAGCTGAATATGTACGAGGATATTATCAGCCAGCTCATCGGTATTATGGGAGGCAACTGGGAAAACTATATGCCTCTGGAGTTCTCCTACGTGCGCACGGAGGTCAACCCCACCATGGTGCAGCTCATCGGCTTCGATGAGACGGTGGTCATCGTGAGCATCAGCATTCGTTTTTCCAACTGCCAGGGCACCATGAGTCTCTGTCTGCCCGGCGTGATGCTGGCGAATATTTTCTCGGAGATCAGCAAAAACACCACCCGGCGCACTACCGGCGAGGATAAATCCGACGAAATCTTCGGTTCCCTGCGGGAATCGGATATGGAGATCATCGCAGAGCTGGCCCGCCCCAGGGTGCTGCTCAGCGATATCTACCACCTGAACGTGGGAGACGTGCTGGATATCAAGCGGCCCAAAGACGCCCCCGTCTATCTTAATATCGGCGGACGGCGCTGGTTCGACGGACGCTTGGGTGTACACAACAAGCAGATGGCCGTGAAGATCGGTGAGACTTACATTAAGGCTTAAAGGAGCGGAATCCTGATGGGAGAGAGTATTTTTAGCCCGGTGGTAATCGACGCCATCGGCGAGATCATGAATATCAGCCTGGGATCCTCTGCCACAGCAGTCTCCAACATGCTGGACCATCGCGTGGACATCACCACGCCTACGGTGCAGGTGCTGAATGCAGAGGAGTTTGTGCTGGGCGAGATCGACCCGGCTGTGGGCGTGGAAATCAAATACGTCTGCGGCCTGGACGGCAGCAATATCATGATGCTCAAGCGCAGCGACGTAAAGGCCATCGTGGACATTCTGCTGGGCTCGGAGACGCCGGATGAGGAATTTGTCCTGGACGAGCTGAGCATCAGCTGCGTCTGCGAGGTCATGAACCAGATGATGGGCGCGGCTGCTACCGCCATGAGCGACTTCCTGGGGATGATGGTCAACATCTCTACCCCGGAGTCCTTTGAAATGGATGATCTGGACCAGGTGCGCCGGGAACACTTCCCTGTGCAGACCGGCCCGGTGGTGGTGGTCAGCTTCAAACTGTATATCGAGGGCATCCTGGAGAGCGAGTTTATGAACGTCATCTCCGTGGAGCTGGCCAGAGATATGCTCAAGGGCTTCGGCATTGACGTGGACCTGGATGCCAGCAGCGCCGACGCAGCCCAGCCGGCTGCCGCCCCGGAACCGGCGGCGGACAGCAACAAGAAGATGAGCCAGGAGGAGATCGAGGCCCTCCTCAGCGGCGGCGCAGCGGCAGCAGCTCCTCCGGCTCCCGAACCGGCGGCGGACAGCGGCAAGAAGATGAGCCAGGAGGAGATCGAAGCCCTCCTCAGCGGCGGCGCAGCAGCCGCGCCTGCGGCTCCGGCAGCCCCTGCGGCTCCCGCGGCTCCGCCCGCGCCCCAGCCGGCCCCTGCGGCCCCTGCGCCCGCTCCGGCAGCGGCCCCGCCTGCGGCGGGTCAGGGCGGTTATCCCCCGCCCCCCTATCCGTACCCCTATCCCGCGCCGGATCAGGGCGGCTATCCCTATCCGCCCTATCCCCCCTATATGTACGCGCCGCCGCAGCCCCAGCAGCCCCCGGCTCCGCCAGAGCCCAAGGTCATCAAGGCCCAGCCCGCCAGAATGCAGGAGCTGGGCGACGAGGCCCGGCTCAATCAGGAACAGAAACAAAATCTGGACCTGATTATGTCCGTCTCCTTGGAGGTGGCGGTGGAAATTGGCCGCACCCGGCGGAAAATTCAGGATATCGTCGCCTTCTCCAAAGGCTCCCTTGTGGTGCTGGATAAGCTGGCGGGCGATCAGGTGGACCTGCTGGTCAACGGCCAGTGCATCGCCAGGGGCGACGTGGTGGTGATCGACGATAACTTCGGCATCCGCATCACGGAGATCCTGGATAAGCCAGATATTAACGAACTGGCCAAACCCTGACATGGGACGGGACCGTTCGTTATAAAATAAACCGCAACCAGAATTTCTTATGTTTAGAAAGGTGAAGAAGAAATGGCTAAGATTCTTTTAGTGGACGACGCTGCGTTTATGCGCAAGGTCATCAAGGACACCCTGAGTAAAGCGGGCTATACGGATCTGCACGAGGCGGTGGACGGCGCGGACGCCGTGGAGAAGTTTAACTCCCTGAAGCCGGATCTGGTGCTCATGGATATCACTATGCCCAATATGGACGGCCTGGAGGCCCTCAAGGCTATCCGCGCCGCCGACGGCAATGCCAACGTGGTCATGTGCTCCGCTATGGGCCAGGAAACCATGGTTATCGACGCGATCCGCTCCGGCGCAAAGGACTTCATTGTCAAGCCCTTCAAGGGCGAGCGCGTGCTGAAGACCGTGACCAGCATCGTGGGCGAGCCCTGATATGGGCGGTACGGATCTGCTCTCCCTGCTCAGTATTCTCCTGACGCTGGCGCTGGCGCTCCTGGCCTGCTACCTGGTTACTCGCTGGATGGGATTGGGACTGGGCAGCCGGTTGGGAGCGGGCGGTCAGCACGTGCGGGTGCTGGAGCGGGTCCCTGTGGGCCGGGACCAGGCCCTTGTCGTGGTCCGGGCCGCAAACCGTTTTTTTCTGCTTGGCAGTTCTCCCTCCGGATTCTCCCTGCTGGCCGAACTGACAGAGGAGGAGCTGTCGGCTCCCTCCTCGGACGGCGTCCCGCCGGAACCCCCGGATTTCCGCGCCCTGCTGCGGAAGTTCCGGGCGAAGAAATAGAGAGGAGGAGCGGCCTATGACAGATGCGCTGATCAACGTCAACGGCTCCAATGTGCAGTCCCTGGACATTATTCTGTTGATGGTTGTGCTGACCCTGCTGCCGACGCTGGTCGTCATGATGACGTCCTTTACCCGGTATGTGGTGGTCCTCTCCTTCCTGCGTACTGCGATGGGTACCCAGCAGGCCCCCCCCAATATGGTGCTGGTGGGTATGGCCCTGATGCTGACCCTCTTTACGATGACGCCTACCTTGGACGCGGTGAAAGCAGAGGCATACGACCCCTACACCGCAGGGGAGATTACCCAGGAGGAGTTTTTTGACCAGGCCCAGGCGCCGCTGAAGCGCTTTATGCTGGATAACGCGGAGATCGCCAGCATGGAGCTTTACTGCGACATGGCGGGCGTGGCGGTCCCGGAAAACATGGAGGTGGCGGTGGACCTGCCTATGCGGGTGGTGCTGCCTGCCTTTGTGACCTCAGAGCTGAAAGCTGCTTTTGAGATCGGCTTTTTGCTGTATATTCCCTTTTTGCTGATTGACGTGATCGTGTCCTGTACCCTGATGAGCATGGGCATGGTCATGCTGCCGCCGTCGATGATCTCCACCCCCTTCAAAATCCTGCTCTTTGTCATGCTGGATGGATGGCACCTGCTGTTCTCAACGCTGATTCGGACTGTAAACTGATGGAGGGCCTGAGGGATGAATACGGCGATCATTTCGGAGATGCTGCGGGAGGGCGTGTGGGTGGTCATCAAGGTGTGCGGCCCCATGCTGCTGCTGAGTATGCTGGTGGGCGTGCTGCTGGCTATGTTCCAGGCCGTCACCCAGATCCATGAGCAGACCCTGACGTTTATCTTTAAGGTCACAATGATTATTATCGTGCTGCTGGTGGCCGGCGGATGGATGATGGAAACCTTGCTGGAGTATGCCGAGACCCTTTTTGAAACCATGCGGGGGTTAGGAGGCTGACAATGTGGGCTGACCTGACCTTGTTCCTGACAATTTTAGCGAGAATGACCGGATTCGTGGCCATGAACCCCATCCTTGGCCGGACCGGTATACCCGGAATCTTCAAGAGCGGAATGAGCCTGCTGCTGGCAGTGACTGCCTACGGCATGACGGCGGAGCGTCCTGGGGTCCCGGAGACAATCCTGGGCCTGGCCGCCCTGCTGCTGCTGGAGCTGGCAGTGGGCTACTTCCTGGGCCTGGTCATGAATATCTTTTTCTATGTCGCTACACTGGGCGGCGAGACCATCGACATGCAGATGGGGATGTCCATGGGCCGCACCTACGACCCCAGCAGCCAGTCCTCTACCACTGTGACCAGCCGGATTTTCAACACCCTGATGATGCTGACCTTCTTTGCCGGCAACGGGCACCACACCCTGCTGCGGATTATTCTGGCCTCCGGCCAGATTGTCCCCTTCGGGTCTGCCGCCTTCGGGAGAGAGCTGTACTGGGCGGTCGTGGAGCTTTTTATTGACTGCACCATCCTGGCAATCAAGCTGTGTATGCCGATTCTGGCCGCGGAGCTGCTGGGACAGGTGGGCATGGGCGTTTTGATGAAGGTGATTCCCCAGATTAACGTCTTTGCCATCAATATTGACCTGAAAGTCATTATCGGGCTGGGCCTGCTGTATCTGCTGCTGAATCCCATCAGCGAGTTCCTGCTGGGGGTGGAGGTGGGGATGCTCCAGAGCCTGCAGCGACTCCTACCCATGATGTCCGGCGGGTAGCCGGACAGCCGCAGGCAGGACCATTGAGACGGTGATAAAGGGGGGAGAGCTTTGGCCGGCGGATCGGAAGAAAAAACCGAAAAAGCGACCCCTAAACGGCGATCAGACGAACGAAAAAAAGGTAACGTCATGATGAGCCGGGACGTGGTGGCGGTGGCCACCCTCCTGGGGAGTCTGGTGATGCTGCGGGCTATGTCCGGCGTGGTGATGCAGCGGGCGGAGGATATCCTCTATACCTGCTTTGACTATATCGGCAGAAGCTACGCCGGCTTTCTCCCGACCATTGGCCGGGAGCTGGCGCTCAAGTGCCTGACGGCCATTGCCGTCGTGGCGGGGCCCTTTCTGCTGGTCACGCTGATACTGTCGGTGGTGGCCACCTTCGCGCAGACGCGGATGCTGGTGACTACGGAGCCGCTGAAGCCGAAGCTGAGCAAACTCAACCCCCTGTCGGGATTTAAGCGGCTCTTCTCCCTGAACAGCGTGGTGGAGCTGATTAAAAACCTCATTAAAATCAGCATTTTGCTGTACCTTATTTACGATTACTTTACCACCGTGGTGGTGAGCTTTGGCCGGTTCCTGGATATGGAGCTGAACCAGGCGGCAGAGATTCTCTTTGAAGATATTTTTCAGCTGGTACTGCGGGTGGTTGTCGCTTTCACCGCAGTCGCCTTCTTTGACTACCTCTACCAGCGTTGGGAATACGAGCGGAAGCTGCGTATGTCCAAGCAGGAGATCAAGGAAGAATATAAACAGATGGAAGGCGACCCCAAGGTGAAGGGGAAAATTAAGGAAATCCAGCGCCAGAGAGCACGGGAGCGCATGATGCAGCAGGTGCCGGGCGCGGATGTGGTCATCCGGAACCCGACCCACGTGTCGGTAGCCCTGCGCTATAAACCGGAGAAGGATAACGCCCCTGTGTTGGTGGCCAAGGGCCTGGACGAACTGGCCCTGCGCATTGTAAAGGTGGCGGAGGAAAACCATGTGACTGTGGTGGAAAACGTCCCGCTGGCCCGGTCCCTCTATGCCGCGGTTGATCTGGGCAGAGAAATTACGCCGGATTTTTACGGCCCCGTGGCCGAAATACTGGTCTACGTCCTGAAGATGGACCAGGAAGCAAAATAGTTTTAAGACCCTTACTTTGAGAAAGGACAGCAGCCATGAAGCGAATTCTCCAAAATGCTATAGCGCTCGCTGTGGTCATCATCGTCCTGTTTATCGTTGTCCCCCTGCCGCTGGCGCTGGTGGACATACTGCTGGTGATTAACATCTCCCTGTCCATGCTGATTCTGGTGATTACCATGACGATCTCAGACGCATTGGACTTCTCCATCTTTCCATCCCTACTGTTGATTACAACACTGTTCCGGCTGGGCCTGAACGTGTCTACGACACGGCAGATTCTGGGCAATGACGGCAACGCCGGCAACGTGATTCTATCTTTCGGCACGATGATTACCCAGGGAAACATCGTCCTGGGCGTTATCATCTTCCTGATTATCGTGCTGGTGCAGCTGATCGTCGTGACCAAGGGCGCGGAACGTGTGTCCGAGGTGGCCGCGCGGTTTACCCTGGACGCTATGCCCGGTAAGCAGATGGCCATTGACGCGGACCTCAGCTCCGGCCTCATCGACGAGCAGGGCGCAAAGGTCCGCCGCGCCAAGATTCAGAGCGAAGCCGACTTCTACGGCGCAATGGACGGCGCAACCAAGTTTGTCAAGGGCGACGCCACCATGAGCCTGATTATCACCGGCATCAACTTTATCGGCGGTTTGATTCTGGGCTCCCTCAACGGCGTGGAAAACGTGTTGGAGGTCTACTCCATCGCCACCATCGGCGACGGCCTGGTCTCCCAGATTCCCTCCCTGATGATTTCGACCGCTACCGCCATGATCGTCACCCGCTCTGTCTCCGACGGCAGCCTCAACGACGACGTGGTGCAGCAGTTCGCCAACCAGCCCAAGGCGATTTTCGCCGCCGGTATGGTGATCGGACTCCTGGGCCTCATCCCCGGCACCCCTCATGCGGCGCTGCTGGTGGTGGGCGTGGGCCTGATCGCGGCGGGCTGGTGGATGACCGGACGCCTGGAGAAGCAGCGGGCGGCGGAGGAGGCCGCAATAGCGGCAGCCCAGCAGCCCGCCGAGGAGACGGCAGCGGCCCAGCCCTCCCCCGGCGACTATTACAAGGATATTAACAACGTCTATGGACTCCTGTCCGTGGACCCCATTGAGATGGAGTTCGGCTACAGCCTGATCCCTATGGTGGATGAAAACAGCGGCGGCAAGCTCATCAGCCGAATCGTTATTTTCCGCCGGCAGTACGCCCAGGAGATGGGCTTCGTCATCCCTTCCATCCGCTTCCACGATTCCTCCGCCCTGGGTACCAACCAATATGTGGTGAAGATCAGGGGCGAGGAGGTGGCCAGGGGCGAGATCCTGGTGGACTACTACCTGGCCCTGGAGCCCGCCTCTCCTGCCGGAGAGATTGACGGCATCGAGACGGTGGAGCCGGCCTACGGCATCCCCTCCCGGTGGATTCTGCCGGAGAATAAGGAGATGGCCGAAATTTACGGCTATACCGTCATTGACCCCCTGTCCGTGATGCAGACGCACTTGAGCGAGGTGGTCCGCTCCCACGCCCACGAGCTGCTGGGCCGGTCGGAGGTGATCCAGCTGGTGGAGAACCTGAAGCGGACCAACCCGGAGGTGGTGGAGGAGGTCATCCCCAATATGCTCTCCTATGCCAACCTGGAACGGATTCTGCGCAACCTTCTGAAAGAGGGCGTCCCCATCCGGGACCTGGGTACCATTTTGGAGACCGCCGCGGACGCCCTTGTCACCACCAAGGACCTGGATATGGTGACAGAGAATATCCGCGCCGCCCTCAGCCGTACTATTACCCGCCGCTTCTGCGAGCACGGCCAGCTGCGGGTGGTCACGCTGGACGCTGAGGTGGAGAAGCGTGTCATCTCTTCCCTGACCAAAAACGAGCAGGGTATCTACCTGGCAATGGGTCCCGATTTGATGCAGCAGATCGTTACCCAGCTGGCGGAGTATATCAAGAAGTTCAACGACCTCAGCCAGACGCCCATTGTCCTTACCAGCCAGGTCATCCGTATCTACCTCAGCCGGATGCTGGCCCAGTTCTATCCCAATATCTATGTCCTGGCCTTTAACGAAGTGACCAGCGACGTGCAGATTCAGTCCCTTGGAAACGTCACCTTGTCCGATCCCCCGGCCAGACCGGCGAGAAAGGCGGCAGCTGTATGAGCAGCTATGGAAACCGGGCCTTTGCGGAGGAACAGCGCTACACTGAGACGGAAATCGACGCAATGAGCAAGGAGGACCTGCTGCTGCTCTACAAAGCCACCGGCAGCGAGGAGCTGCGCTGGCCTCTGGCCCTGCGGTACGTTGGTCTGGTCAAGAGTATCGCCCTGCAGGTGCGGGGGGTGTACAGCAGCTTCGCCCAGGTGGACGACATCGTCAACGAGGGGGTTCTGGCCCTGGTGGGGGCGGTGGATAAGTTCGACCCGGAAAAGGGAATCAAGTTTGAAACCTATGTGTCCAAGCGCATCCGGGGGGCGATCATTGACCTGGCCCGCCGTCAGGACTGGGTGCCCCGCAGTGTGCGGCGGAAGGCGCGGGAGATTGATCAGGCCAGCGTGGAGCTGTTCGCAGAGCTGGGCCGCTATCCCTCCGACAGTGAGATTGCCGCCCGGCTGGGCGTCAGCGCAGGACAGTACCAGGAGGATCTGGCCAGTACCTCCCTGTGCAACGTGCTCTCCCTGGACTCCATTTTCGAGGACCGGGACGCCGGCGGGGTGGACGTGGCCGACCAGGAGATGGCGGGCCGTCCAGAGGATACCCTGCTGCGCCAGGAGCTGCTGGATACCCTGACCGACGCCATTATGTCCCTGCGGGAAAATGAGCAGCTGGTTATCTCCCTCTACTATAAAAAAAATCTGAGCATGAAGGAGATTGCACAGGTGATGGAGGTCAGCGAGCCGCGTATTTCCCAGATTCACTCCAGGGCCATCCAGAAGCTGAAGCTGTATATGAAAAAGTATATCAACGGGTCCTGACGGGCCGCTGTGATGCAGCCAGGACGTGTGATTTCAAGTGATTCTATGAGAGGAGCTTCCCAGAATGTTTAAGGGCTTTTACAACCTGACCTCCGGTATGCTCAGCCAGGGGCGGCGGCTGGACGTGGTGTCCCACAATATGACCAATGTCTCCACTGCCGGCTATAAGGCGGATGTATATACGGACAGTACCTTCCAGGATGTGATGATCAGCCGCCTGGGTAACAAGGATAAGGTCAACTCCACGGAGATCGGACAGGAGACCTATATCCTGGCCCCCAGCGAGCTGTGGACCGACTACACCCAGGGTTCCATTGAGGAGACCGGCTTCCCCCTGGATTTCGCAATTCAGGGAGAGGGATTCTTCCAGGTCCGGCGGGTGGGCGGCGAGACCGGCTACACCCGCTCCGGCAACTTCTGTCTGGATCAGGATAATTACCTGTGCCTGTCCGGACAGGGCCGCGTGCTGGACGCACAGGGCCAGGATATTCAGCTGGAGACGGACCGGCTCTATGCCGACCGGGACGGCAATATCTACGAGGAGGAGAGCCGGAACTATCTGGCTACTTTGGGCGTGTTCTCCTTCCCCGACAACAACGCCCTGGAGCGCAACGACCGGGGCCTCTTTATGGGGGCCGGCGCGCAGCCCAGCGAGAATTATACCATCCTGCATAAGTGCGTGGAGCGGTCCAATGTGGATATGACCGACGTTATGGTCTCCATGATTACCACCCAGCGGGCGCTGCAAAGCGCGGCGGAAATTCTCAAGATTTATGACCAGGTCATCAGCAAGGATACCACGGAGATTGGCCGCATGTAACGGCGGCCCCAAACGGATGACAACATGAGAAAGGCGTGATTGCGTATGAATATGTCCTTTTACAGCGCCGCGGTGGGCGCAATCGAGCAGCAGAAACGGCTGAACGTGGTGTCCAACAATATTTCCAATGTCAACACCTACGGCTTCCGCGCGGGAAAAGCGGCTTTCGGCGAGCTGATGAACCGGAACGTGGAGGGAATCAACGGCGAACGGCTGCCCAAAGGCACCGGTACCCGCGTGATTCAGACCACCCCCAATTTCAACAGCGCAGGCTATAAGGATACCGGCTGGCCCCTGGACTTTGCCATTGAGGGCGACGGCTTCTTCGCCCTCTACGACCTGGCTACGGAGGAGGTCTCCTTTACACGGGACGGCACCTTCGCCATGCGCCGCTTTGAACTGCCGGCGGAGGGCGAGGGAGAAGAGCCGGGCGAGGTCTGGCGGCTGACAGACAACCAGGGCCGCTGCGTGCTCAACTCCGAGGGCAACTTTATCGTCATGGACCCGGACTATGTCCGCCAGAACAGCCTGGACCCGGATGACCAGAATATCCGCCAGCAGGATCTGGATATCGGCGTGTTTGACTACGTGGTGCGGGAGGGAATGCAGCATCTGGATAAAACCCGCTTCCAGCCTACGGAGCAGAACGGACAGCTCTATCAGGGAACCGGGCGGGTCAAGCAGGGCGTGCTGGAGCTGAGCAACACGGACCTGGCCAACGAGTTTATCAAGATGATCGAGTCCCAGAGGGCCTACGGCATCTCCCTGCGCATGATGACAACCACGGACGAGATTGAGACGACAATTAATTCGCTGAGAGGCTAGAATGGGGGTAGGACATGAATATCAAGAGCTTTGACCAGCTGACCAGCATGGAGATCGACACGCTGCGGGAAATCGGCAGCATCGGTACCGGGAACGCGGCCACAGCCATGTCCACGATGCTGGGCCGCCAGGTGCGCATTACCCTGCCGGAAGTGCGCATCATGGGCTACAACGAGGCCATTGAGTGGATTGGCGGCCCGGAGACCGTGACAGCCGGCGTGCTGGTGCGGATGAGCGGACAGATGAACGGCATCATGCTGGCCGTGCAGCAGCTGGATTTTGTAAATCTGGTGCTGGGAAGTATGCTGGGTACTACCATTGAAAACTATGAGAATTTGGATGAACTGCGCAAGTCCACTCTGGTGGAGGTGGGAAATATCGCAATTTCCACGTTCATCAACGCCCTGACCGGTCTGTCCGGGATATCGGTGGATTTGACGGTGCCGGCCTTTGCCGTGGATATGCAGGGGGCGATCCTGGCGGTGCCGATGGCGGAGTACGGCGGTATGTCCGACTATCTGATGACGATTGGAGGGAACTTTGTCTGCGACAATAAGACGGTGCCGTGCCGCCTGCTCCTGTCGCCGGACATCAGGTCCTTAAACTTCTTATTAAAGAAACTAGGCGTTGCGGAATGAACCAGAAACTTACAGTTGGAATCGCGGATATGAAGATCGGCAAGGGAAACGACCTGCTGGTTACTTACGCCCTGGGTTCCTGTATTGGACTGTGTTTTTATGACCAGAGAACGAAGACCGGCGCGCTGCTGCATATCATGCTCCCCCTTAACATGGAGCCGGGCCGCAAAAACCCCCTGAAGTACGCGGACACCGGTATCCGGGAGACCCTGCGGCAGCTGGAAACACAGGGCGCATCCCGCTCCCGCATCACGGTGAAAATTGCCGGGGGCGCGAAAATGTTTGAGGTCAACGGCGGCAATCTGGGCAATATCGGACAGCGCAATATTGAGAGCGTCCACACCATTCTCCGGATGGAGGGCATCCGGCTGCTGGGCGAGCATGTGGGCGGCAATGTGGCCCGCACCATGCTCCTCGACGTGGACTCCGGGCAGAGCTGCATCCGCTCCTATGGCCGCCCGGATATCATCTTCTAACGCCCTTTCCCCCGCGGCAGCGGCGCGGAGAGGATGAGCGGACGGCATACGGAACACAGGCTGAAATTTATGAATGTAAGGAGTGTCAGATATGGCTGAGATGCACAACACCGGCATATTGCTGGAGTCCGGGACTAATGAAATCGAGATCATGGAGTTCACCATCGACGGGAATCTGTACGGCATCAACGTGGCGAAGGTCAAGGAGATCATGATCGCCGCCCCTGTCAAGCCCATGCCCCATGCCCATGTGGCCGTGGAAGGTATCTACAAGCCCAGGGATGAGGTGCTGACGGTGGTGGACCTGCCGAAATACCTCAATGGCGAGAACAGCAGCAAGGGAGAGCGGGACATCTTTATTATCACCAACTTCAATAAGATGTTCATCGCCTTCCGGGTACACTCCGTGGTGCAGATCAGCCGCATCTCCTGGACCGATATCCAAAAGCCCGACAAGACCGTCTCCGGCGGCGCGGAGAGCGTGGCCACCGGCATCGCCCAGTGCGGCGAGGACTTGGTGACGATTCTGGACTTTGAGCGGATCGTGGCGGAAATTGCCCCGGAAACCTCCATCCAGATCGACGAGATCGAAAACCTGGGGCCCCGGAGCCGGAACGGACAGCCCATTTGGATTGCGGAGGATTCCATCCTGCTGTCCAAGATGATTGAAGATTCCCTGCGGAAAGCGGGCTATGTGAACCTGCGGATGTATCCCAATGGCCGGGAGCTGTGGGACGCGCTGAACCTGCTGCCCAAGGACCAGAACGTCCGGAATTTTGTGGGCCTCATTATTACCGATATCGAGATGCCCCAGATGGACGGCCACCGGCTGACCAAGCTGGTGAAGGACAGCGAACGCTATAAGGGAATTCCTCTGATTATTTTCTCATCCCTTATCAGTGATGAGATGCGGATCAAGGGCCGCCAGCTGGGCGCGGACGAACAGCTGACAAAGCCGGAGATCGGCCACCTGGTCAACGTGATGGATCACCTGCTGATCCGCACGGCCCAGGAACAGGGAAGCTAAGGGAGGAGAGGCAGCTATGCCCAGCAATGCAATCAAATATATTGTCCGGCAGCCAATCAAGGATATGAACGGAAAGATTATGGCCCACGAGATTCGCTACGCCGGAGAGAACAGCGCATATGACATCGAGGGGCAGGATTTCGCCGCGGCGGACACCATCTATTCGTTCCTCACCCAGAACAGCACCAAGGTCCTGAAGGATACCCTGAGCTTCATGACCTTTACCAGCAACCTGCTCATGCGCCAGACCCCCAAGCTGTTTAATCCGGGGACGCTGGTCATTCAGGTGGACGACAGCGTGATTATCCACCCCCTTGCGATGCGCTTTGTGGAGCGGTTTGCCAAGGACGGCTATAAAATCGCGGTGAATGAGTTCCAGTTCACCCCCCGCTATATCGCCCTGCTGGACAAGGTGGATTACATCAAAATCAATTTCCAGATCACGGCGGACACCAGCATCCGCAACACGGTGGAGATGGCCCACTCTATGGGCAAGCTGTGCATTGCCACCGAGGTGGATAACGAGGAGCTGTATCAGAAAGCCTTCGTCATGGAGGTGGACGCCATGGAGGGCCAGTACGTGGCCGAGCAGATGCGCTCCACTGTCCACTCCAGCTCCTATCTGCAAAGCAACTTCTTCCGCCTGATGGTGGCTATTACGGTGGATGAGCCGGACGTGGAGGAGATCGAACGGATCATCTCCATGGACGCCACCCTCACCTACGCCCTGCTGAAGATCGTCAACTCCGCTTTCTTCGCCCTGCGCAACCGGGCCACGGACGTCCATCAGGCCGTCATGGTGCTGGGGATCGGGCAGCTGCGGCAGTGGATCTACCTCATGGGCGAGGGCAACGAGGCCGGGGAGATCGACCCCCATCAGGAGGAGTTCCTGCGCACATCCTTCATGCGGGCCACCTTCTGCAGCGAGCTGCTGAAAATGGCAAAAAAACTGCCCATCACCCGCAACGACGCCTACCTGATGGGTATGTTCTCCACCCTCAACCACCTCATTGCCGCGCCGATGGAGGAAATCCTCGCAGAAATCCCTGTGGCAAAGCCGGTGAAGGAGGCGCTGCTGACCTACGAAGGCCCCTGCGGTGCGCTGTATAAGCTGGTGCTCAGCTATGAGCGGGCGGACTGGTCCGCCATCGGCCAGCTGGCGGAAGAGCTGCATATCCCCATTGACCAGCTGACCAACACCTATTTCCAGTGTCTGGACGAGGTGAACAATATCTGGCAGCAGTTGATGAGCGTGCAGGAGTTTGATGAGGAAGAGCCCAAGGAAGAGGCTTGACCGGAGAAAACTGACAACCGGTAAACCGGGTCAGCCGTCAAGAAAGCGGCTGACCCGGTTTTGTCTCTGCGGGAAAAAGATTAGCTCTTGGTCCGGTCATGCCGGGGATGGTCCATGACAACCTTGCAGGACCGGGTCAGCTGGGCGAAAATGGTGCTGTTGAACCGGCTCTCAAATATCGTTATCATAGCCTGGGCGTCGCTGCGGGGAACCACCAGATAGTGGGGCTGCAGGTTGGTCAGGGTCAACGCCCGCACGTCCGCCGCGCACCGCTCGCAGCTGCACAGCCCAAACATCTTGATGTACCGCGGCGCTTTCAGCTCCACCAGCTTCTCCATGACGTTCAGTACGACCAGGTCCGGTTCCGGTTTAGGTTCCGGCTTTGGCGCGGGCGCAGGCTTGGGTTCAGGTACTGGCGCAGGCTCCGGTTCCGGTGCGGGTACTGGCGCAGGCTCCGGTTCCGGTGCGGGTTCGGGTACTGGCGCAGGCTCCGGTTCCGGTACGGGTTCGGGTATTGGCGCAGGCTCCGGTTCCGGTACAGGCTCGGACGCCGGCGCAAGCTGGGTTTCCGGCTCCGCTGGGGGCGGCGCGGTGGTCTGGGGCGCGGCGTCCCCGTCAAGCTCTGCCTCCAGCGCGGCCGCCAGCTCGCTCTCCAGCGCATCCCGAATCTGTTCCGATATCTGCTCGTCGTTGGACCGGGCGACCTCCAGAATGGGCGGCGCCAGCGGTCGGGACGGCGCCGGCGCCGGGGCCGCCGTCTCTACGCCCTCCGCCTCCTCCAATACCTCGTCCTCCTCCTGGGGCGCGTCCACCAGCTGCACCGGTTCCCGCTCCCCGCCGGGGGCGGTGAGAAGGTTCAATACATGGGCTGTTTTATTGCTTTTTCCACCTTTTTTTGCTGCCATTTGCGTTCACTCCTTATTGCTGTGATTGCCCGCTCCGTCCGGGGCCGAATTCCTGGATGATCTCCTCCAGAAGCGTCCGGAAATCGCTGGCGGGCTTGGACGAGGGCGCGTACGTCAGTACGCTCTCTCCATGCGCCGGGGCCTCCGCCACGGAGACGCTGGTGCGGATTTTGGTGTCAAACACCTTTGTTTCCAGCTGCGCGGCAATCTGCTCCGCCATGTCCAGCACCTCCCGGTTCAGGGTGAAACGCTGGTTGAACTTGTTGAGCAGAATGCCCAGTACCTTCAGCCGGGAGTTGTAGCAGCGGCGGACCGTGTCGATGGTCTCCCGTATCTGCGCAACCCCCAGCAGGCTCAGAATCTCCGGCGCCATGGGGATGATCAGGCCGTCGGCCACCACGTAAGCGTTGACGGTGAGAACGTTGAGGGCGGGGGGTGTGTCTACAATGATATAATCATAGTCGTCCTGCAGCTCCTGGAGCTGCGTCTTCAGCAGAAACTCCCGGCCTGGACGGTTGAACTCCAGCTCCGCCGCCGACAGCAGAATGTTAGAGGGCAGGATGTCCCCGCACTCCGACTGCGCTATGACATCCCGCACAGGCGCGGAACCCTTCATGACGTCGTAAATGGTGGCGCAGTTGTCGATGTCCAGGCCCAGACAAAAGCCCAGGCTTCCCTGGGGATCCAGGTCCACGCCCAGCACCCGGCAGCCCTGCTGGTGCAGGCCCGCCAGCAGCGCGCAGGAGGTCGTGGTCTTACCGACGCCGCCCTTTTGGTTGGTAATTGCAATTACTGTTGACAAAATATCCCCTCCATGTGTAAAATCTTTCTTGCGGCTCTTAACTTTACTATACTACGTGACGATAAAAAAGTACAGAGGGTTCTTCGCTTTTTTGAAGGAAATTATTTGTGAATTTTTTGATAAAGGAGAGATCGTTATGGCATCCCTTTCCGGAGTAGGCGGCAGCAGCTATGTCAGCAGCTTGTATAACAGCAGCAATATCATCAGTGGCCTGGCCAGCGGTATGGACACTGAGAGCATGATCGAAAACCTTACCAAAAGCTATCAGACCAAGATCACCCAGCTCCAGCAGAAGCAGACCAAGCTGGGCTGGAAGCAGGATGCGTACCGGAGTATCATCAATAAGATGAACTCCTACAGCAACAAGTATACCTCGTTTACCTCCTCCACCAACCTGATGAGTCAGTCCTTCTGGAGCAGCGCCCGGACCTCCAGCGTACAGGGGGAATTTGCCTCCAAGGTCTCCGCCAGCGGCACCACCACCAGCGATGTCATTCTCAAGAGCGTGGAGAGGCTGGCCGCCTCCGCACGCTATGTTACCAGCGGTAATTTTAACGCCGGCGACGGTACTACCATCACCGCCGATGAGGGCGTTGACCTCCAGGGCGAAACCGAGGTCAACGGACTGCAGGGCTCCATCAGCCTGACCTACGGCAGCAAACACGTCAGCGTCGTGTTCAGCGAGAGCGACAAGATCGTGGCCCAGAAGAAGGAAAACGGGGAGCTGGAAACCCAGAACGAGGCCCTGGCCAGAGTTATCAACGAGAAGCTGGAAAAAGAGACCCTTACCCTCTCCGGCGGCTCCAGCCTCAAGGCCAGCGAGCGCATCCAGGCCGTGGCGGACGGCGATTCGATTACCTTCAAGCCCGTGGAGGTCAACGACAAGGGCGAGGACAAGGCCGGCAACACCATCTATATCTCCGGCGGTTCAGGGTCCTTTAAGGGGGCCGCGCCGGAAAAACCCAGCGAGGCAAAGGAGGATACCTTCACCGTTCCCAAGAGCTATGACCAGTACACGGTCGAGGACGAGGAGAACGGGGAAACCAGATATTTCCGTACCCATGTCCCCAATGTGGATAAAATCTCCGGCAAAACCTTTAATATCAATCTGGACGGCAGAACCAAGCAGGTGAAAGGCCCCCTGATTACCGAGGAGGGCGACAAGTTCCGCATCGGCGGCGAAAAGGACAAGAATGGCAATATCACCGGCGGTGTCCTGGTGGATAAGACGGACAAGGCCGGTATGAACAAGGCATATGTCTCCGAGCTGAACAAGGCAATCCAGAAGGAGTTCGGCAACAAGATCAAGGTCTCCGATGTCAACGCCGGCAAGGACACCATGCAGCTGAAGTTCGAGGTGCCGGAGGATTCGGATATCCTTATCAACACCGACGCCGGCGACGCGCTGAATATCGGCAAGAGCGCCAGCAACTACCTCAACACCAGCAAGACGCTGGGCGACCTGGGGGTGGATTTCGAGGGGCTGACCCCCAGCAAGGACAAGGACGGCAAGGAAATCGAGGGCATGTATGACCTGACCATCAACGGTAAGGTCGTCGGCAGCTACGGCAAGGATACCACCCTGTCCGCCATCCTCAGCGACATCAACAGCAAGTCCGATGTGAAGGTCAACTACTCCAAGACCAGCCGTGAGTTCGTGTTCACCACCAAGGACACCGGCGAGCACACCACCGTGGACCTGGGCGGACTGGCGGAGAAGCTGTTCGGCACCGATCTGGACCAGACCAAGAAGATCAAGGATGTGCTGGGGGACGACCTGGAGGGCGATCTGAAGGGCAAGAGCATGTCCCTGGAGATTGACGGCAAATCCTACACCTATACCTTTAAGGCGGACACCGGTAACCTGGAGAACCTGAAAAACGGCCTGAACAAGCTGCTCAAGGAGGATGGCTACGAGGCGTCCTTCAACCAGAACGGTACGCTGTCCGTCAAGGACAAGAACGGCCAGGACGTCGCTTTCTCCTTCGGCAAGGACGATCAGGTGGGCAGCAAGCTGGTCAAAAATCTCCAGACAGAGCAGGGCTATACCTCCGGCCAGGATTCCAGATTCACCGTCTCCGTCAACGGCACGGAGAAGACCCTCTCCCGCAGCGGCAACAGCGCGGAGATTGACGGCCTGACCATCAACTTCAAGGGCACCTTCAACCAGGACTATGCCTCCAAGACCCCCGCGGAAAAGGCGGAGGTGGAGGGCGTCACCTTCCAGAGCGAGGTCAACGCCGACAAGGTGGTGGACGAGGTCAAGAACATGATCGCGGAGCTGAACGTGATGCTCTCCGAGGTCCGCGGCCAATACTCCACCATGCCCGCCCGTACCAGCGGCGGCTCTATTAAGGAGTATGAGCCGCTGACCGACGAGGATAAGGCCGGTATGTCCGAGAGCGCAATCAAGAACTACGAGGAGAAGGCCAAGCAGGGCCTGCTGTTCGCAGACCCCAACCTCTCCGGACTGTATAACAATATCGTCAACACCTTCAACCGCATGGGCGAGGACCGGACGATGATGGACAAAATGGGCATCGGCATCAGCTACGACACCAACGGCGCGGCCACCATCACCTTCGACGAGAGCAAGTTCCGGGACGCTATGGAAAGCGATTACGACGGCGTGGTGGATATCTTCACCCGCACCAAGGACAACGGCGCGGAAAGCGACGGCCTGATGCAGGGCATCAAGACCCAGATGGACCGCTACGGCTCTACCACCGGCGTGGTCAAGGGCATCCTGGTGCAGCAGGCCGGTACGCCCCTGGCCAGCCTCACCCTCCTGGACAACGGCTGGCAGAAGGAGATCGACAACTACTCCGGCCAGATCTCTAAGTGGCAGGATAAGCTGGAGAGCCAGGTGGACCGCTATACCAAGATGTTTACCCGCCTGGAGATGCTCACCAACCAGATGAACTCCCAGAGCTCCGCCCTGGCCAGCTTGATGGGCGGCGGCTGATACCCCGATATTGGAAAGGAACGGTAATTCAAAATGGATAGGAGAGGCTACCAGCAATATAAGCAGCAGGCCATCAACTCCATGACGCCCGGCGAGCTGCTCCTCCTGCTCTATGACGAATTGGTCAAGCGTGGGACAATGGCCTCCATCGCCTTGGATAAAAAGGACTATCCGGTGTTTGAGGCTTCGGTGGAGCGGTGCATGGATATCATCAATTACCTGGATGAAACCCTCGACCGCAAGTATGATATCAGCCGGGACCTGGGCCGCCTGTATGAGTTCTTCACATACCAGCTGGGCCGGGTGAAGATCGGACGGAACAAAAAAGAGCTGGACCGGCTGCGCCCCATGTTCGCAGAGCTGCGGGACGCATTCCACACCGCGGAAAGAAACGACAGCCAGGGAAAGGGCGGTCCGGTATGACGGAAAGTGAATTATTGGACTTGACGGTTCTGGAGCGGAAGAAGTATAATTACCTTAACGAGGCGCTGGACCTGTCTCAGCAGATGGGCGAGGCCCTGGACCGCGCGGACCAGGTGTCCATCCAGCTGCTGCTGGCCCTGCGGGGGGAGCCGATCCTCCACCTGCAGGAGGTGGACCGGCTGGAGAAAAGCCGCAAAAGCGACTTTTCCCAGGAGGACATACAGCGGCTGGAGGAGCTGTGCCAGGGCGCCGCGCCCCAGCTTCGGGAGGAGGGCCTCTTCGCCGAGCAGGCCGGAAAGACCCGCCGCCTGCTGGAGCGGGTGGTGGAGCTGGACCGGCGGCTGAGCCTGCGCCTGGCCGGAGAGGATTCCTTCTACCAGAAAAAATAACCCTGCGCGGACGGCCTATGGCCGTCCGCGGAAGCGGATGGACAGATTTCATACAACGATCTTATTAACGGTTCCAGGCTCCGCGCCTGCCGGACCGGGAGGAGCCCAGGAGAATGCCGGTAATTCGTGTGGAAAAAGCAACAAAGCAGTATAACGAGGAGGGACGGACCCTCTATGCGGTGCGGGAGCTGAGCCTGACGGTGGAGCAGGGGGACTTCGTCTTCCTCATCGGTAGCAGCGGCGCGGGGAAGAGCACCCTGCTCAAGCTCATCGGCGGCGAGCTGTCCCCGGACCAAGGGGAGGTCTATCTCAACGAAGTAAATATCTACAAGGCGTTCGGCCCCTGGAGGACCAGGGTGGCCCGCTCTTTCGGCATTGTCAATCAGGAGTGCCAGCTCATCCGCAAGCGCACCATCGCCGACAACCTGCTCCTGGCCGCCGCAGCCACCGGTATGCGGCGCAAAGGGCAGGAGGCCGCCCGCAAGGCGCTGTCCATTGTGGGCCTGTCCCCGGTGGCGGACTGCTATCCGGCGGAGCTGTCCATCGGCGAGTGCAGGCGGGTGGAGCTGGCCAGGGCGCTGGTCAACAGCCCCCCTATCCTTCTGCTGGACGAGTTGACGGCCAACCTGGATGACGATACCATCTGGGATTTGATGCACCTGCTCAACGAGCTGAACAGCCGGGGAACCACCATTGTGATGGCAACCCATGCCAGCCAGTATGTCAACATTATGCGGCGGCGGGTGGTGACGCTGGTGGACGGACGGCTGGCAGGAGATGTGAGAAACGGTAAATATGGCCGCATTGTATAGGCCGGAAAGACCCAGGTTGACAGGGGGTGGAGAGATGCGAAACCGGATTGAGCAAGGCGGCTTCTGGCGGTGCGCCGCCAAGCTGCGGGGATATCCCGCCGGGCTGAAAGGCCCATAGCGGGAGGACGCCCCGCAGTACATCTGGATGTCCCGGTCCAACGGACCGGGGGTGAAAAATTAGGAGGATTGCATAAAAATGTCTTTCAAAAATATGAAGATCAGAAAAAGCCTGATCGTTGCCTTTGCGTGCGGCATGATGCCACTGCTCATTATCATTGTGTTCGCCCTCTTCACCATCTCAAGCCAACAGACGAAGTTTGAAGAGCTGATCAACACCCATGTCCAGTGCAATACCTTGGTGCGGGAGGCCCGCTACTACGCCAATACCGCCGCCAGAGACGTGCGGGAGATGGGACTCTATTCCAGCAGCAACCCCCGGAGCGCCACGCTGAAGGCGGATATCGACAGCAATCTGGTCAGCATGACGGATACCATCAGCCAGCTGAAGGCCCTCTACCCCCTGGGGGATAGCTTGGCCAGCAATTACGCCTCCGCCGTTGAGGCGTGGTCGGCAGAGGTCCCCTCTATTGTGAGCGCATTTGAAAAAAACCAGAACGAGCTGGGTATTGATCTCATAGAGAACAGCTGCGTCCCCGCTATGGAGAAAATGAGTACGGCGGCCAAGGATCTGACCAACGCGCTGACTGCGGCCCGTGACGAGGCCATCCAGAAGCAGGCGCGGAGCAATACCACCACCATTATTTTCTTCGTTGCCGTGCTGGTACTGGCGGTCCTGTTGGTGTTCTTCATTGTGGTCCGCATCATCCGCGCCATTGTGCCGCCGCTGCTCCAGGCCAGCAGGGCCATGGAGGCCATGAGCCAGGGCGACCTGAATATGGCGGTGGAATTCCGGGGCGCCAATGAGATCGGCAGCATGAGCGAGGCGCTGCGCACCAGCCAGAAGATCCTCAGCGGCGTCATTGAGGACATCTCCTCCACCAGCAGCCAGATGGCCAAGGGGAATTTTGACGTGGAGCTGACTGCCAACTTCCCCGGCGACCTCAAGCCTATTCAGACCAGCATTAACCAGTTTGTGGTCCGTATGAGCGAGACGATCTCCAATATTTCCCAGTCCGCGGACCAGGTTTCCGCCGGTTCCGAGCAGGTGTCCAACAGCTCCCAGTCCCTGGCCCAGGGCGCAACCGAGCAGGCCAGCGCCGTGGAAGAGCTGTCCGCCACCATCACCGACATCTCCAACTCCTCCAAGCAGACCGCTGCCTCTGCAGAAGAGGCCAGGGACAGCGTGGGCGAGGCGGGACGCCAGGTGCAGGTCAGCAACGAGTACGTCAAGCAGCTCAATGAAGCGATGGACAACATCTCCAACTCCTCCCAGGAGATCAGCAAGATTATTGCAACCATTGAAAATATCGCTTTCCAGACCAATATTCTGGCCCTGAACGCCGCTGTGGAGGCCGCACGGGCAGGCGCAGCCGGAAAGGGATTCGCCGTGGTGGCCGACGAGGTGCGCAACCTGGCGTCCAAGTCCGACCAGGCCGCGAAGGCAACCAAGGACCTTATTGAGAACTCCATTACCGCTGTGGAAGGCGGCGCGGACGTGGTGGGCAAGGTGACGGAGTCCTTGGCCCGGACCACCGAGCTGACCAAGGGCGTGGTAGCGATGATGGAGAGCGTGGCCGAGGCTGTGGAGACCCAGACCTCCGCCATTGCCCAGGTCACCGAGGGTATCGACCAGATTTCCGCTGTGGTGCAGACCAACTCCGCTACCAGCGAGGAGTGCGCGGCGGCCAGCGAGGAGTTGTCCTCCCAGGCCAACATTATGCACCAGCTGATGGCTGAGTTCCATATCAGCAACAAGTCCGGCTTCGGCGGAACTCCCTTTACCAGCGTCGGCAGCAGCAGCGCCGGCTGGGACGAGACGCCAGACGAACCCCTGATGCTGGGCGGCGGCACGGAGCGCAATCCCTTCGGCGGCAGCAAGTATTAAGGTACATCCGGGTATATATGGCGTTCCGGGTCACCGGAATGCCATATACCTGTTTCTCCCGGACGGTTGTCCGGGAAACAAATGATATCCGCCTGTAAGGGTGCTGAGAGGTGAAGGAAATGCCTGAGGAAGTGAAGGTCCAGGACGCGGATCTGGTTTTTGCCCTGGATATCGGTACGCGCAGCATCATCGGCGTTGTGGGCCGGGTGTCCGGCGAGCGTCTGCATGTGCTGGCTATTGAAAAAGAGGAGCATGGCCGCAGGGCTATGCTGGACGGCCAGATTGAGGACATCGACCAGGTGGCAAAGGTGGCCAGGGAGGTCACAGACCGCCTGGAACAGCGGCTGGGCTGCGTGCTCAAGCGGGTGTGCGTGGCCGCCGCAGGGCGGGCCCTGCGTACGGAGCGGGGACATTTCTCTCTGGAGCTGCCCCAGGTCAGCCGGATTGAGAGCGATCTCATCAGCCACCTGGAGAGCGGCGCGGTCTCGGACGCGGAGTCCCGCCTGTCCGACAGCCAGGAGAGTCCCCAAAGGAGGTTCTATCTGGTGGGCTACACCGTGTCCAGCTACCTGCTGGACCGCTATCCCCTCATTACCCTCAAAGGCCACAACGGACAGCAGCTGGAGGCGGACGTAGTCGCCACGTTCCTGCCCAGCGAGGTGGTGGAGAGCCTGTATACGGTGATGGAGGCGGCGGGCCTGGAGGTGGCCAGCCTGACCCTGGAGCCGATTGCCGCGCTGAATGCGGTCATTCCCGCCGACCTGCGGCTGCTGAACCTGGTGCTGTGCGACATCGGCGCAGGTACCTCCGATATCGCCGTCTGCCGGGACGGGTCCGTGGTGGGCTACACCATGGCCACCACAGCGGGGGACGAGATCACCGAGGAGCTGATGCGCCGGTACCTGATCCCCTTCCAGACGGCGGAGCGGATGAAAATGGAGCTGGATACCCAGACGATTACCTACCGGGACGTGTTGGGGCTGGAGCAGAGCGTGCCCAGCGCAGAGGTGCGGGAGGCGCTGCTGGGCGCGGCCAAGTCCCTCTCCAAAGAGATTGCCCAGCGGGTGGTGGATATCAACGGCGCGCCTCCCTCCGCCATGTTCCTGGCCGGCGGCGGCAGCAAGCTGCTGGGTTTGAAGCAGCTGGTGGCCCAGGCGTTGGAGATGGACGAGAAGCGGGTGGCCCTGGCGGGGAACAACTACGAGATGAGCGCGTTCTCCGAGGAGTACGAGCTGAACGACCCGGAGTTCGCCACCCCATTGGGCATCGCGGTGTCCGCTGGACTGGGCCTCATCAGCGACAGCTATCGGATTATGCTCAACGACCAGCCGGCAAAGCTCTTCCGCAGCGGTACGCTGACCGTGCTGGACCTGCTGATGATGAACGGCTACAACTCCGCCGACCTGGTGGGGCGTACGGGCAAGAGCCTGAGCGTGACGGTGGACGGACAGCGGATGACCTTCCGGGGCCAGAGCGCAACGCCCTGCGTGTTGCGGCTCAACGGCCAGGAGGCCGCCCCCTCCGCCCTGGTGTACGCCGGGGACTGCATCGAGTTTATCCCCGCTGTCCAGGGGGATTCCGCCGCCCGGACGGTGCGGGAACTGCTGGGAATGGACTTCCCCGGCGGCGTGCTGGTCAACGGCAAGCCTGTGGGGATGGAGTATGTCCTGAGCAGCGGCGACCAGATTGTAACCACAGAGGAGCCGTTGGAGACGCCGGAACCTGAGCCGGAACCGCTGGAGCCGCCGGAGCTGGAAGAGCCGGAGGAGAGCGGGGAACCGGCAGAAGAGGCGGCAGAATGGGCGGCGGACGAGGAGGAAGCTCCCGAATTGCCGGAACCGGCTGTTTCTGCGGTGCAGGAGAGTCCGGCCCCGGCTGGGAACCGGAGCAGGCCGCTGTATGTATATCTCAACGGCAGTGCGCTCATACTGCCAGGGAAGCCGGACGGCGCCCCCTATTATCTCATGGACCTGCTGGACCGGTCCGGAATTGATTTTGAGACGCTCAACTGCCCGGTGGAGCTGTTGGTCAACGGCGAGGCGGGCGCGTTCAGCCAGGAGCTGAAAAACAATGACCAGGTCATTATCCGGCGGCAGACGCTGCTGGACCGGTGATTGTATTCCATAGAAGCGAGGCTATTGCATGAAGAATAAGGAAAAGGCGCCGAAGGCGTCCAAGAAACCAAAGAAGCAGAAGGCTCAAAAGGAAGCAAATGTTTCCAAGGAGCCATCCGAAAAGAAGAAGATTCCAAAGATTTTCCTCATCATCCTGCCGGTAATCCTCTTGCTGGCGGTGGCGTTTGTGGTGGTATACATGGTATTCTTCCGCGCGCCCACAGCGCAGGACGAGATCGACAAGATCGTCAAGATGAGCGACATCTATAAGGTCGGCTCGGATGAGATTCCTTCTTTGGAGAGCACGCTGGAGGCCGGCGTGGTGCGGCGCACCTCTGTGGAGACCCCCATCGTGGACGAGGAGACCGGAGAGGCGGAGCTGACGGAGTTCACCTACCGTTACCGGGAGGTAAACGAGACCCCGTCAAAGCTGGCGGAGGACTACTATGAGTTCCTTACCAGCGAGGAGCAGGGCTTTGTTGTCACGGATAAGGAGCACCATCTGGTGGAGGAGGAGCCGAATATGGATAATGTTATCGGTTCCGTGATCCTGGCGAAAGCGTCCGTAGACAGCGGCGTTGCGGCGGAAGGCGAGGATGCCAAGGATGGCGAAGGCGGAGAGGAAGACGGCGAGGCCGCCGGCGGGGACAAAATCGTGGAGATGATTCTGGCCTGGTCGGAGTACGCAGTGGCCGTGCAGATCTCCCAGCTGGAAGGTACTATCCTGCCGCCGGTGGAGGAGCCGGACCCCTCTGAGATTCAGCGGGAGCCGCTGGCCCTGCAGGCGCAGCTGGAATATTTCAATAATCTGGACCCGGCAAAGCTGGGCCTTCCAGGGGACTTTATGTCCGAGTACCGGGTCTATCCGGTGGACGGACTGGTCCGGGTGTCCGGTGAACCCTGCCGCGTGCTGAATGTGTATCTGCTGGACCTGCCGGCGGAGACCAATACCTTTATGGGGACCTATTATCTCAGCACCGATAACAGCAAGGTCTTTAAGTTGGATGATACTGGGACCATTGTAAGCGTGGATATGAGCTGAGCTGACGACCGCCGGGGGAATGCCTCCGGCGGTCTGGTCTTGAGGGAACCCCGCTACCTATCCACAAAATTTTCCAATGCCCCTTAATCTTTCTGCATACAGGACGATAAATTAATAGAACGCTCTGCGTTTCGAATTTTTTTGAGAGGAGGACGGACATGGACGGAATCTCAGCCATGAGCGCCCAGGCCTTTGCCGTGAGCTATGATATGGCTTTGCTCAAGAAGACGATGGAGAATGTCTCTGCCCAGGCTATGGAGATGATTAACGATCTGGCGGAGGCTGTACCCGCACCCAGCGAATATAATTTCGACGTATACGGCTGACCGGCTGCCAGACAGAGGAGGAACATACCATATGTTGGATATCATTGATCTGGTGAACCCCGGTTATCAGAAGGCTGTGGACACCGTGGGCAAGGCTGCGAAGGCAAGCAAAACCACGGAATTCACCGAATCCGCGGAGACGGATGCCAAAACGGACAAGAAGGATGAGACCGCGCCCAGCGGGGACACCTATGTTCCTGAGGACAAGGAAGCTGTCAAGGCAGAGCAGGAGGCGAAGACCTACAAGCCCAACATGGCTCTGGTGAAGCAGATGAAGGAGGAGCAGGCCCAGATTCAGACCCGCTTTGTCAACATGGTGCGGGACATGCTGGGTAAGCAGGGCATGACCATCGCGGAGGGCGACGGAATTTGGAAGACCTTGGCCGGCGGTAAATTCGAGGTGGACGAGGCGGCCAAGAAAGCCGCTCAGGAGGCGATTGCCGAAGACGGCTACTGGGGCGTGAAGCAGACCTCGGAGCGGATTGTAGGCTTTGCAAAGGCCCTGGTGGGCGGCAACCCTGAGAAAATTCAGCTGATGCAGGACGCCTTTGAGAAGGGCTACGCCGCAGCGGCGAAGAAATGGGGCGGCGCACTGCCGGAGATTAGCCAGAATACCCGCAGCGCGGTTTTGGACCTCTTTGACCAGTGGAAAAAGGAAGGCCAGGAGGAACCGGACGATGGGGAGAGCGAAAAGACAGAGGAATCCGGCCAGACTGAGGAATGACGCCGCTTTCCCCGCTGACTGCAAAAAAATACAGCGCCCCTTGCGCCGTCAGGCCCAGGGGACGCTGTGTTCTTTTGCCTGTGCGGGAAAAACAGGCGTCAATGGCGGCAGTCGCCGCCGTGACAGCCGTGCTTGTCCTCGCCGCAGGAAGACCCGTGCGCATGATTGTGATGGCTGCACTGCACGTCGGGATTATATTGCAGCGTTCCTGCAAGCAGAGCCGCCGCCGCTTCGTCCGCGCTGCCGGACACGCCGCCGTAGAGCTGAATCCCCGCCTCTGCCAGCGCATTCTGCGCGCCTGCGCCGATGCCGCCGCAGATGAGTACATTTACGCCGTTGGCTGTGAGGAAGCCCGCCAGTGCGCCGTGGCCGCTGCCCTGGGTATCCGCGACCTGTTCCCCGACAATCCGGTTTTCCTCCACATCGTAGAACTTGAACTGCGCCGTGTGGCCAAAGTGCTGGAATATGCTTCCATTTTCATATGTTACTGCAATTCTCATTGTTACCGCCCCTTTCTGTTTGCACTCAGTATACTACGCTTTTCCGTCCCTGTCAACCGTCCCCTGTGCAGGCGGGATTGATGAAATCCTTGCTTTTTTGGAGAAAATCGGATACAATACTAACCAACAATTATTCTCTGCAAAAGAAAGGAAGCAACAATGGCAACGACATTCATTGACAAAGCACGGATTACCGTCCGGGCTGGCGACGGCGGCAACGGCTGCGTCTCCTTCCACCGGGAAAAATACATCGCCGCAGGCGGTCCTGACGGCGGCGACGGCGGTACCGGCGGCCACATCATTTTGCAGGTGGACGACAACCTCTCCACCCTCATGGATTTCCGCTACAAGCGCAAATACGCGGCGGAGAAGGGCGCGGACGGCATGGGTCAGCGCAAAAGCGGTAAGGACGGCAAATCCCTTACCATCCGGGTCCCGCGGGGCACCCTGGTCCGGGACGCGGAAACCAACGAGATTATCCAGGACATGTCCGGCGATGAGCCGTATATCCTCTGCCGCGGCGGAAAGGGCGGCTGGGGCAACACCCACTTTGCCACCCCCACCCGGCAGGCCCCCCGGTTTGCCAAGAGCGGACTGCCCGGCGAGGGCCACGACGTGGTGCTGGAGCTGAAGCTGCTGGCGGATGTGGGCCTGATTGGATTCCCCAACGTGGGTAAGTCTACCCTGCTCAGCGTGGTCAGCCGGGCCAATCCCAAGATCGCCAACTACCATTTTACCACCCTCTATCCCAACCTGGGCGTGGTGTATGTGGACGAGGGCGTCAGCTTTGTGATGGCCGACATCCCCGGTATTATCGAGGGAGCCAGCGAGGGCGCGGGTCTGGGCCACGACTTCCTGCGGCATATCGACCGCTGCCGTCTGCTGGTGCATGTGGTGGACGTATCCGGCTGCGAGGGCCGGGACCCGGTGGCCGACTTTGACGCCATTAACCAGGAGCTGCGGCAGTACAGTCCGGAGCTGGCCGGACGGCCCCAGATCGTGGCGGCGAACAAGACCGATATCATGCCCGACGATACCCTGCTCGCCGCCCTGCGGGAGCATGTGGAGGCCCTGGGCCTCCCCCTGTACACCATCTCCGCCGCCGCCCACCAGGGAACGCGGGAGCTGATCAACGCCGTTGCGGCACGGTTGGCGGAACTGCCGCCGGTGGTGGTTTACGAACCGAACTATGTCAAACGCCCGCCAAAGGTGGATATGAGCCAGCCGCTGGAGATTACCGTGGAGGACAACGTATACGCCATTGAGGGACCATGGCTCCAGCGGCTCATCTCCAACACCAATTTTGGTGACTATGAGAGCCGCAACTGGTTTGACCGGATGCTGCGGGAGAGCGGGCTGTTCGACCGCCTGGAGGCAATGGGCATTCAGGACGGCGACCTGGTCTCCATGTACAACCTGGAATTCGAGTATCAGCATTGATGCTGTTCCCCCTATGAAAAGCGCACCGCCGTTACCAGGCAAAAATTCGGGATTCGCAGCGGATTCGAGAGCGCATGAAGGTTCTTTTTGTTGCTTTTTCTTTCAAGAAAAAGTATACCCCGGCGCAGCCGATGTGGGCCGCGCCGGGGTTTCTCTTGTCCAATTTTACCGGACTACCTTGTCGCCGTAACGGGCTACCATTGCAGCCACCTGGGCGCGTGTCGCGGTACCCTGGGGCTCAATCCGGCCATTGATGCCGGAGAGAATACCGTTGCTGGCCGCCCAGCGGACTGCGTTGAGCGCATATGCGCTGACACTGTCCGCATCGCTGAACCGGCTCAGGTCGCCGCCCGCGATGGGACTGCCTGCGTTGCGCCACAGCATGGTCGCCAGCTGCTCGCGGGTGATGTCGCCCATGGCATTGCTGCCGTCGGTGATGCCCCGCTCCATAGCCCACAGCATTCCCTTTTCATACCAGGTGCTGCCGGGGTTGATGTCCGTGCGGACATTGTTCATTCTGGCCATAATGGTCCAGATCATGGCGCGGCTGGTGGTGAGGTTGGGGTCAAAGCGGTTCTCGGTGGTACCGCTCATCAGGTAGTGCTTCCACATGTACTCAACGTGGTTGTAGAACCAGTCGGGACCATGCACGTCGGTGAAGGGCATGGCGGCGGGGTTGAGCACGATGCCGGAGATGCCGGGGGTTCCCAGACCAGTGAAAATCTCATCGTGGGGATTCTGCGCGGTGTGGTCGGGTCCGGGCAGGGAGGGACGCTCTTCCTTGACGGCCTTGAAGGTCGCCTCTACCGTCACACGGTTGGAGGGCATGGTGAAGCTGTACCGGCCATCCTCCAGATCCCGCAGGGTCACGGTGCGGCCACGGACGTCGGTGACTTCCAGCGTATCCAGCTCGTATCCACTGTCGGGATGTACAGAGAGGGTTACACGTGCGCCGGACTCCGCATAGCGGGTGTTGGCGATGACCTGGCCGTTCTCCATCTTGTCCAGGGCGATGTAATACTCTTCTCCCGATTCGCGCTCCACACCGAAAGTCAGCGTGCGGCGGCTGTTGAACAGTCTCTCAAACTCTGCATTATCAGCGGCGTTACCGTTGAAGTGCAGGACATATCTGGTGTCGTTTCTTACGATGCTGGCAAGATTGACAGAATACTCGTTGACGTAGACATTGAAATCAGCTGCGGCAAAGCGCACACCGTACTGATTGAAGATCCAATCTACGACCTCGGCAACCAGGTTGGAAACAGGTCTGCCAATGACATCATTATGGGGGAAGTTTACCCAATCTGTAATATCGCCGTGGTCCACTGCATAAATCCGCAGGGTGATAACGCGATCAACGCTCTTATACGCGGCGGTATCATTGGGAGTGAAGCGCACGGTGACGCGGTGGGAACCCACTGCAGTGGGAACTGTACCAACAAAGGACCAAACGCCGGGAACATTGCTGGTACCGCGGATGTCACTATCCTTTACAGTGACGCCGTAGGGAACGCTGATGTCATCCACGGTTACAATGGGCGTGGTGGGATCGACAGGCGCAGCGTTGATGGTGACGGTAATGGTGGTTTCAGCCACGTTGTAGGCCGCTGTGTTGGTGGGGGTAAATCTGACCTTTACATTTTCGTGGGTGCCCACAGTGTTAGGAGCTGCATCCACAAAGGACCAGGTACCGGAAACGGTCTTGTCGCCGTCTTTAGCGGTGCCGGTGATGGTGAGGGCGTTGCCCAGAGTGACGGTGATGTCGTTAGCCTCTACAACAGGTGTGACCTTCTCCACAGGGGCGGCGTTAATGGTAACAGTGATGGAGGTCTCGACCTCGTTGTAAGCGGCTGTGTTGTCGGGAGTGAACTTGACCTTTACATTTTCGTGAGTGCCAGCAGTGTTAGGAGCCGCATCCACAAAGGACCAAGTACCGGCAACATCCTTTTCGCCGTCTTTGGCAGTACCGGTGATGGTGAGAGTGTCGCCCAGGGTGGCGGTGATGTCGTTAGCCGAAACAACGGGTGTGACCTTCTCCACAGGAGCGGCAGCGGTAATGGTAAAGTTTGCGGTAGTAGTACCAGTATAATTGCCCTTGCCGGTCACGGTGACCGTAGCCGTACCCACTTCGATATTGTTGGTATAGGCCACAGTGTAGTCGGTGTCAAGCGCCAGCGCAGCGCCGTCAAGGGTGACGGCGACAGCGGGGGTGAGGGCAGAACCGGTGTATTCCATAGAACTGGGCGTTACCGTCACAACAGCGTCGCTGATATCCTTAGTTTCAGGAGCAGCGGCGGTAATGGTGAAGGTTGCGGTAGCAGCGCCGGTATAGTTGCCCTTGCCGGTCACGGTGACAGTAGCCGTACCCACTTCGATGTTGTCGGCGTAAGCCACGGTATAGTCGGTGTTAGGTGTCAGCGTAGCGCCGTTAAGCACAACGGAAACAGCCGGTGTAAGGGCAGAACCGGTGTATTCCATGGAATTGGGAGTTACAATAACAGCGGCTTTGCTGATATCCGTGGGCTGGGGAGCGGGGGAAGCATTCAGGTCGAAGAAGTTTACCTGATAAGCAAAGTTTACAGCGTTGCCTTTACGGTCTTTCAGCCCTTCAATCTCAACGGTGTAAAGACCGTCATATTCTGTGATTCCGCTGGGACGGAAGACAATGCAATTATCAATGCCGAACCCTTGGTTGTCTACGATAAAATACTCGCCGCTGTCAGACGGGCTATAGTTGCTACCGCTGAATGTCCATTTACGGTTATCGCTATCACGGGTCAGAGTAACTGTAATTGCAGACTGGCTCGGTGCGGAATATTTCCCTGGATTCAAGGAAACGCTCCAAGCAGTATGCGGTTCGAAGAACAGCTGCCCACTAGGGAAATCACCAGAAGCAGGCCAGCCAACAAAATCGTAATCAACATAAGCTCCGCTTGTGTCAAATACTTTTTCAGTTACATACTGACCATATCTGCTATTAGTATTACGGGCGTAACCAAAACCAACCTTACTCAGAGCAGGATTTAACTGCCAGCGGCGGTGGCCTAGACGATCAATATTGCTGCTGTCGCTGTCATCCATAAGGCCGTCAACAGAGTGAGTCATATTGTTACCAGCAGCCAGATTGCTGGTAGAGGTTGCTTCGTAACCTTGCTTATAAAAGGCATCGTCCATACCAGCTGGTTTGGCCGGTTCGTGTTCAAGATAACCAAGCACAGCCAAAAGAACCGCACCATACTGCGCATTTTCATTCAAAGCAGTATCCATTGTCACGCCAGGCAGACCTGCGAGTTTGCGCAGCGCAGTCAAGCGGTCTGTTGCAGCCTGGATAGCGGCAGGCTTGACGCGGCCAGTGGTGCAGGGAGACAATGTGGGCTCTACCTCGAATACATTGGTGTCATTATTCAAAGGTGCGCTGGCCAAAAGATTTTTAATCTCTTGTTGAGACAGCTTTTCCATGCTCAAGCTGCCGCTCTTTTTGTAACCAGAGGGGTCAGTGCTTGAACCGGATTCATAAAGATCGCTGTCCTCAAGCAACGCAACAAAAGTATCCATTGAGAGTCTGTCACCGGCTAGAGCCTTCTTGGTTGCTGCATTATATGTAACAACTACAGGAAGATAGATACCTTCATTTTTTCCCAAAAGCTCAGTAATCCCGTTAGGCCAATAGCCATCCTTGGGATAAGCATAGCCGTAGCTTTTGATTTGATTTTGGGCTGTAAAGTTTGCATATTTGGGAACAGAAGTATCCGCACCATTGCTTCCATCCGCGCGATAGAAGATAAAAACGAAGTTTTCCTGGGCAGTTTTGTTGATAGCAGTAGCGAGCAAATCACTGGATGCATCTAATGACAGATTTTTCCAGTAATCTGTTTCCGCAGGCGGCAGTCCCGCCGCCATTGCCGTTCCCGGCAGGATTGTCAGCACCATGCAGAACACGAGCAGGGCTGACAGCAGTCTCTTTTTCATTAGGTTCTTCCTCCTTAAAAATAATAAATAAATGTATACGCTGAAAAAATGCTGCGTCCGCCGAAGCAGGCGAACGGGCACGAACCCCCTTCCCCAGCTTTTTGGGTATATTATACCAGAAGCCGCAATCTTCCGCAAGGGGATAAATCTACTTTATCAATCAAAATTAGAACAGCAACTTTCCCTTCTGGTCCAACAGATTGCACAGCGCGGGGCCAGCCGGGCGGCAGGATGAACCGGCCCCGTTCGGATGGTGCTGACGGATGGCAGGGGTTGTCTAAGTGCACAAAAACATTGGGAGCATTTTGTTGCTTTTCATAAATAGGAGAGGGGGAGAGTTGTGGTATAATGAAAGAACCATTCTGAGGCGGCGGATGCCGCCGGGAATATACTCAATGAAACGGAGAACCGCTATGGTCGTCACCATCCGCTCCCTGGGCCTGCAAGGCATCGCAGGGTATGAAGTATCAGTAGAATGCGTCCTGTCCGGCGGACTGCCGGCCTTTGACGTGGTAGGACTGCCGGACGCGGCGGTCAAGGAATCCAGGGAGCGGGTGCGGGCGGCAATCAGGAACTGCGGGGCGCAATTTCCCGTTTCCCGCATCACCATCAATCTGGCCCCCGCCGCGCTGCGGAAAGAGGGGACCATCTATGATCTGCCCATCCTGCTGGGCATTCTGGCGGCGCAGGGGGATGTTGAGCCGCCGGTGGGAGAGGCGGCGTTTTTGGGGGAGCTGTCCCTGACCGGCGCGCTGCGGCCCATCACGGGGATGCTGCCTATGGCTCTGGCGGCGGTGCAGGAGGGCGTGCGGGAACTGTATGTTCCGGCGGAGAACGCCGCCGAAGCGACTCTGGCCGGAGGGCTTACCGTCTATCCGGTAGAGGATGTCCGGCAATTGCTCTCCCACCTGCGGGGCGGACCCCGGATTTCCCCGGCAGCGGAGTGGACGCCGGACAGTGAACCAGAGCCGGGTCCGGATTTTGCCGACGTCATGGGACAGGAGAACGTCAAGCGGGCGTTGGAGGTAGCCGCCGCCGGCGGCCATAACATTCTGCTTATCGGTTCCCCCGGCTCCGGCAAATCCATGCTGGCCCAGCGTCTGCCCTCTATTCTGCCCGACATGACCCGTCAGGAGGCGTTGGAGGCCACGGAGATTTGGTCCGTGGCGGGTAAGACAGACCGCCGTTGTCCCTTGCTCCAGCGGCGACCGTTCCGCCAGCCCCACCATACCGCCTCTGCGGCGGCGTTGGCCGGCGGCGGGACCTTCCCCAAACCGGGAGAAATTTCGCTGGCGCATAACGGCGTGCTGTTCCTGGACGAGCTGCCGGAGTTTTCCAAGGATGCCCTTGAGGCACTGCGCCAGCCGCTGGAGGACGGCGAGATTACCATTACCCGTGCCGCCGGAGCCGTCCGGATGCCCAGCCGCTTCATGCTGGTGTGCGCCATGAACCCATGCCGCTGCGGTTGGCGGGGACATCCGTCAAGCCGCTGCACCTGTTCGGACGCGGCGGTGGAAAAATACGTCAGCCGTATTTCCGGCCCTATGCTGGACCGGATGGACCTGCATGTGGAGGTGCCGTCAGTGGAATTCGAGGCCATGCGGCGCAGGCAGACGCCGGAGCCGTCGCTGGCGGTGAAGGAGCGGGTAAACGCGGCCCGGACCCGGCAGGCAAAACGTTTTGCCGGTACCGGGGTTTCCTGCAACGCCCACATGACCCCGCCGATGCTGGGTGAATTCTGCACCCTGGACGGCGCCGGGGAAAAAGTCCTGCGGGCGGCGTTCCAGCGCATGGGACTGACGGGCCGCAGTCACGACCGGATTCTGCGGGTGGCCCGGACCATTGCCGACCTGGACGCTGAAGAACAGATTTCCGCTATGCATCTGGCGGAAGCCATCCAGTACCGCAATTCGGATATTTTGCGGAAATGACAGACAGAGGAGAACACAGCGATGAAATGGCTTGCTTTACACATTGACACCTCCCCCGCCGGACTGGAGCCGGTGGAGACTATGCTCAGCAGCCTAGGCATAGACGGCCTGGTGATTGAGGACGAGGCGGATTTCCGCCGTTTCCTGGAACAGAACCAGCAGTATTGGGACTACGTGGACGAGGACCTGGACAAAGCCATGCGTGGGAAATGCCGGATCACATTCTACGTGGAGGAGAGCGAGAACGGTTTTGCCCAGGTGGCGGCGGTACGCATTGCCCTGGCAGACCTGAAAAAGAAACAGCCGGAGGCGTACGCCCCGCTGCTCATGACCATGGACGGTATTGAAGACGCGGACTGGGAGAACAACTGGAAGGCGTTTTACAAGCCGTTGGAGATTGGCAGCCGCCTGCTTGTTGTTCCTGAGTGGGAGGAGGCGGAAACAAGAGGACGGGTCGCACTGCGGCTAAATCCAGGACTGGCTTTCGGTACCGGAAGCCACGCTACCACCCGGTTGTGTCTGACGGAGCTGGAAAAATACGTCCATCGCGGGATGAAAATGCTGGATTTGGGCTGTGGCAGCGGGATTTTGTCCATTGCATCCCTGCTGCTGGGCGCGGAGAGCGCAATGGCCTGCGATGTGGACGAGAAGGCGGTGGATATCGCCTATGAGAACGCTAAGCTGAACGGCGTGGACCGGAGCCGGTATACCGTGCTGGCCGGGGATGTGCTGGGGGACAGCGGTTTTCAAAAGGAACTGGGCAGCGGATACGACGTGGTAGCGGCTAATATTGTGGCAGATGTCATCATTGCTCTGGCTCCCAATGTGCATCATCTGATTAAAAAAGACGGCGTTTTTATCTGCTCCGGTATCATCGACACCCGTGCGGATGAAGTGCGGGGCGTGTTGGAGAACAGCGGTTTGCTTATCTTGGAGGCAAATGAGCTGGAGGGCTGGTATAGCTTCGTCTGTAGGTGACAGATTTTGTGTGTTTTGCATTAAGCAATCCCCCTGCCTATAAACTGCCGCCCCCGGCGCATTGCGCTGAGGGCGGTAAGTTTTAGGCTGTTATTTTTTCCCAATCGGAATCCATATTTCTGAATGATACTTTTCGTCCTTCGTTCCTTTCGGATATTTGTCCGGGGCGTCATACATTTCCACGCAGTACCCGGCCACAAACTCATACTCTTTCAACGCCGGGAGCCACTCGGAAAAGATTTTCGTGTTCACATCCTGGAGCGATTCCGGCATCGGTCCGTCACAGGAGAAAACCGCCCAAGTAAACGCAGGGATCGTCCGGGTCACAAACCCTTCCGGTATGTCCTTATCCGGGCTGTACGGGTCGGCGATGAGATACTCAAAACTGTCCTGCCCCATCTTTTCGTCAATGTTAATCCCGAACATTCCGCAGACATATCTGCCGTTCCCTTTCTCAAAATGCTCCTGCCAGAACTTTGGAATTTCCTGCTTGCAGTTTTCATAGTTAAACTTTGCAGATACGGCCAGTACGGTAAAGCTTTCTTTTTCAACAATTTTGTAATTCATTAGATAACCGCCTTTCAATGAAATTTCTAGTGTCAGCGGTGCAAAGGTCTTTAACATGACATTGCCCCTCCGCACCATAGCCGGTGATATTCCGTGAAATCTTGAGAATGCTTTTGCAAAGCTGTCAGGTGAATCGTATCCATATTTCACCGCAACATCAATGATTTTCATGTCCGTCGCAGCCAGATCGCCACCGGCTAGAGCCAGCCTGCGGTTACGGATATATTCCATTATGGAATATCCGCAGAGCATACGAAAGCCCCTTTGAAAATGAAAAGACGATATATGCACATGATTTGCAACATCCTCTGCGGATATGTCTTCCGTTATGTGCTGTTCCATGAACTTGATTGCACTCTGTATCGCATGTATCCATTCCACTTATATCACTTCCTACGGTAAGACAGTATATCTCCTCAAAGAAAGCTTTGCCCGACTTTCTCTGCTTTGTTTTGTCCTACTTAAAATTCACCTGCAATTTTCGATTTGCCGAATACGCCTGATCCGCCAAAGGCGTTACTTGAGCATACAGTGAAATTCTTGACAAAGTTCAGATAATCTTTACTCGACGCTATCATTTTTACTCCATTTTTTACACTGTTCAATTCTCATGCCATTGTCGCTCTGTTCCATATCATAAGCAAAAGTATGGAGCAAAGGACAGACAAAACTATCACATTCTCCACAATGATTTTGCTTTTTGGATTCGCAACAGGTTTTAACAGGGCAGCTATCAGCCCAGAAAGGTTTATCCATATTTGCACAACCTTTACATCCTGTTGTTTCTCGAAAATTACAAGTGCTACATAATAACCCGCATCTTGATTCAACCATAAATTTTTCCATTGTTTGATTTCCCCCTATTTGCGGCTATCTATAGTAAACAGTAAAATTATTATTGACAAACTGCGGTGCAGGCCCTCTCAGTCAGCCGTGACGGAGAGGATGCATTACCGGCAATTTTAAGGCTTGCTATAGCTATATTTACAGCTTAGAAAGAGCCCGCCGCCCAGAGCATTTGTACCGTAGGCGGCGGGCTTCTGATTAAGCCGTTTTTTTGCTGTTACCGGATATTCTTATACATCGGTCCATAAGCGGCACAGGCGCGGTAGTCCTGGCCTTCCTTATCCATACCGAAGGCATTCCACGAAGCCGGACGGAAGATATCCTGCTCCGGTACATTGTGCATACACACGGGAATCCGCAGCATGGAGCACAGCGTAATGAGGTCCGCGCCGATATGTCCGTAGGAGATCGCGCCGTGGTTTGCGCCCCAATTGTTCATCACATCGTACGCACTCTTAAAGGGACTGCCCTCTCTGCCGTCGCATCGGGGGGTGAACCAGGTGCAGGGCCAAGTGTAGTCGGTGCGTTTCATCAGCACGTCCATCACCTCGTCAGGCAGGTTCACCGTCCAGCCCTCTGCGATCTGGAGCACCGGGCCCAGACCCTTCACCAGATTCAGGCGAATCATAGTGGCGGGCATTTCCGCACGGGTAATGAAGTGGCTGGAGAAGCCGCCGCCCCGGAAGTAGCCGAAATCTGCGGAGGGCCAGTCGGTGGCCTTGGTCATCTTTTCGATGTCCTCGTCCGTGACCTCCCACCATTTCTTCATCAGATGGCTGCCCTGTGCATCGGTACACTCGCCGCAGGCGTCCAGGCAGGCCGCGCCGGAGTTGATGAGGTGGATAAATCCGCCGTTGTCCTTGGCCGCGCCGGTCACGTCGTAGCCGGAGGCCCGTTTGCAGGCTTCGGGGGACCAGAAGGTGCGCACGTCAGCGAAAATCTGCGCCCGGTTGGTCAGCAGCTTCATGAACAGCATACCCAGGCCGTTGAGGGTATCGTTCTCCGTAGCCAGCACATAGGGCTCTCTTGCGCCGTTGTGGTCAAAGGAGGAATTGAGCAGAGCCTCCGGGTAATCGCAGTTGGGATAAAAGTCGGTCCACTGCCGCTGGCCCTGGAAGCCGCCGGCGATGGCGTTGTGGCCTACCATCTCCTCCTCGCGGCCCTCCGGCAGATTGGGATTGCCATTCATCAGGTCCTTGATGATGCAGTACATCTTGACGGTAAACTCCCAGTTTTCCGCCTTCTTCTCCGGGGACGCCTTCACGAAATCGGGATTCTTGTCCCAGCCCTCTTTGCAGTGTTCCTTCGTCCAGGCCAGGGCCTTCTGATACTCGGCCTCGTCGTAGATGCCCTCGGTCATGCGGCGGATGATCTCCACCTCGTCCACACTCTCCACGCGCATACCGAGATACTCCTCAATAAAGCTGGAGTCGATGATGGAACCGCCGATGCCCATGCAGATGGAGCCGATTTGCAGATAGCTCTTGCCCCGCATGGTCGCCACGGCCACGGCGGCGCGGCCAAAGCGCAGCAGTTTTTCCCGCACGTCTCCGGGGATGTTCTCCACCTCGTCCAGATTCTGCACGTCATGGCCGTAGATGCCGAAGGCGGGCAGGCCCTTCTGCGCGTGGGTAGCCAGAACGGAGGCCAGATACACCGCGCCCGGACGCTCCGTGCCGTTGAAGCCCCACACGCCCTTGATGGTCATGGGGTCCATGTCCATGGTCTCCGCGCCGTAACACCAGCAGGGGGTGACGGTCAGCGTGATGTCCACGTTTTCCTTTTTGAACTTTGCTGCACAGGCGGCAGCCTCGGCTACGCGGCCAATGGTCGTATCGGCGATGACCACCTTTACAGGCTCGCCGTTGGAATACTGGATATTCTCTTCAAAGAGCTTTTTGGCGGCGTTGGCCATTGCCATTGTCTGCTCCTCCAGGCCCTCCCGGACCTTCAGAGGGCCGCGCCGGCCATCAATAGCGGGGCGGATGCCGATTACGGGATACTCACCGATGTACCTGTTTTTTGCCATAGCGATTCTCCTTCATTTTCTCCGTCGTATGTACGGCGGTTAATAACTTGTCCGCTGTGCCTGTCAGATAATCAGCTCACAGGCCAGCCTGGTCAGTCTGGGCGGGCCGGAATAACCAGCCAGCCGTTCGATCAAATATTCTGCCGTCTTCTGTCCCAGCTCCTGCTCCGGCTGATGGAGCACAGGCAGGGGCGGCGTCATCATCCGGCAGATATTCACGCAGTCATAACCCCAGACGTCGATGTCCTCCGGAATCTGCACGCCCCGTTCACGGGCGGCAGTGACCACGCCGAGGGTAATATCGTAATTGGTAGAAAAAACAGCCGAGGGAGGACTGTCGCTGCCCATCAGCTTCAAGAAGCCCTGATAGCCCGTAGCAAAGCACAGCTCGCCGCTGACCACCAGCGCGTCGTCGTACAGAATGCCGTGCTCATCCAAGGCCCGCAGATAGCCTGCCAGCCGCTCCTGGGCTGTCAGCACCGCCTTGGGGCCTGCAATGATGGCGATGCGCCGGCGCCCTCTGGCAATCAGCCGGCCCATAGCGGACCGCACCGCCTCCGCGTTATCCGTGAGCACAGCGTCCGCCGCCACGCCGGGAATCATCCGGTCCACCTGCACCACGGGGAGGCTGCGTCCGGCGGTCAGCTCGCGGAACTCGTCCGCCGTCAGGTCCTCCGGCATGTAGATCAAACCGTCCACGCCGGCGCTGATGAGGTAGTTGAGGTAATCCCGTTCCAGGCCGTGGTTGGAGCTGTAGCAGGAGATCATGGTGTGATACCCCCGCTCCCGGAGAACCTTGTCCAGAGCCACGAATACCGCGCCGTAAAAGGACGCCGAAATACTGGGCAGCAGTACGCCCACCGACCGGCTGCGCCGGGTTTTCAGGTTCCGGGCAAAGGGATTGACCCGGTAATCCAGCTTGTCGATGGCCTGACGGATAGCCTCCAGATTTTCCAGGCGCACGTGGCCGCCGTTGATATACTTGGACACCGTGGAGGGGGAAACGCCCGCCAACCGCGCCACATCTTTAATCGTCGTCATGCTCTACCTCCATAGACGGACACGAATCGTTTCGAGGGACCGGGCCGGACGGGGAAGCTTCTTCTATGATTTTATAGCAAAAATTTTGTGCTGTCAATACAAAAAATTCAGATGAATCCCTTGATTATTGTAAAGAAGTCTAATATAATATTTGACGAAACCGCTGCGACTGTGAAAAGCGCGAAACCTTTCGCGCTGTGTGTGAAGTATCTGAAGGAGGAGAAACACGTGAGGAATATGATTGCCTTTGACCTGGGGGCCAGCAATGGCCGTGCAATCCTGGGTCAATTTGACGGCAAGCGCATCGAAATGCGGGAGCTGCACCGCTTTGAAAACAACTACATTGAGATGAACGGGGTCTACTACTGGGACACGCCCTATCTCTACAGCCAGCTTAAACAGGGCCTGCTGGCTTTCCGGCAGGGCGGGTTCGGGGAGCTGGATTCCTTCGGAATCGACACCTGGGGTGTGGATTACGGCCTGCTGGACAAAAACGGACATTTGGCGGGCGTCCCCCGGTCCTACCGCCTGGGGGTGCAGGAGGATATCGACGCCGTGACCGCCGTGATTCCCAGGGAGACGCTCTATGCCCGCAGCGGCATTGACACCGGACTGACCTTCAACACCCTCTATCAGCTCTGCCGCCGCAAGCGGGAGGGGGACGGAGCGTTGGAGATTGCAGACACGCTGCTGCTCACCCCGGACCTGCTGGGCTATTTTCTCACCGGCGCGGTTGGCACGGAGTACACCATCGCCACCACGACCCAGCTTTACAATCCCACCGCACGGGACTGGGACTGGGAGACCATTGACCAGATGGGCCTTCCCCGCCGCATTTTCACCAAAATTGAACCCAGCGGCACCATCCGGGGACGCCTGCGCCCGGAGCTGTGCCGGGAGCTGGGGCTGAATCCTGCGGCCTTTGTGGCGGTGGGCAGTCATGACACGGCGTCCTCCGTGGCGGCGATTCCAGGCCGCGGCAGCTTTGCTTTCTGCTCCTCCGGCACCTTCTCCCTGGTGGGGGTGGAGATGGAGAGGCCGGTGCTGAGCCCGCAGGCAATGGCGGACGGATTCTCCAACGAGGGGACGGTGCAGGGCGGCTTCCGGCCTCTGCGGAATATTATTGGTCTGTGGCTGATTCAGGAGTGCCGCCGGGATTGGATGAAGGAGGGGAAAAATCTCTCCTGGGACGGCATTGTCCAGGAAGCCCGGCGCACCCCCGCCCTGCGGTCCATCATCGACACGGACAGCCCGGAATTCTACGCCGGCGGCGGTATGGAACAGAAAATCCGCGACTACTGCGCCCGCACAGGCCAGCCGGTCCCGGAGACGGTGGGCGAGACCGCCCGCTGCATTTATGAGTCCCTGGCCCTGAAGTACCGCCATGCCATTGAGGGCCTGGAGCGGATGAAGGGAGAACGGATTGACTCCATGAATATTGTGGGCGGCGGCATCCAGAATAAGCTGCTGTGCCAGATGGCGGCGGATGCTGCGGGGCGTCCCGTGATTACCGGACCCATTGAGGGCGCGGCAATGGGCAGTCTGCTGACCCAGGCAATGGCGTTGGGCGATTTGGCCGGCGTGGACGAGCTGCGGGAGGTTGTGCGCAATTCTGTGGAGGTGGAAACCTATACGCCCAACCGGACGCCAGAGTGGGAACGGGCCTATGAGAAACTGTTGGGATTTATAAAATGATTGGGGATTTCCCCAGAACAAAGCCGTCCAGGGTTTTGCCCTGGGCGGCTCGGTTTATTCTGGCGGATCAGCCACGTATTCCATGATATCTTCAACGCGGCAGTCCAATAATTTGCACAAGAGATGAATCGTGTTAGTGGAGACGCTGTTTCCGTTTTTTATTGCGTAGTAGGTAGCTCGATTAAATCCCATTTTTTGCAGCCGGTAGGAAGTAATACCCTTTTTCCGCATTGTTTCAAAGAGCGGTTCATAACTCATCATAAATGCAATCCCCATACTTAACCGTTTCATAAAAATTATAAGTTGCAAAGATAGGATTGCATATGTCTAAATATCTATGTATAATAAGCGAAGAAATATACTCGGATATTTATACATAACAAAAGGAATGAGGGTATCACAATGAAAGACAAAACATGTTGCTTTACAGGACACAGAGAGATTCCAATCGATCAGCTGTCCATTGTTAAACAACGAACAGAAGAATATATACGAAGGCTAATAGACAAGGGAGTAATTTATTTTGGGGTTGGAGGTGCTTTGGGTTATGACACCCTTGTCGCACGGCTCTTACTAACACTCCGTGAGACTGAATTTAATCATATTAAAGTAATTCTGGTTTATCCATTTCACGGATTTACAAACTGTTGGACACCAGCACAGCAAGCAACCTATAATGAGTTGCTTTTGAAATATGATAAGAGAGTTTGTATATCAAAACAGGCCGGTAAAGGAGCATACTTGCAGCGTAACCGGCATTTGGTTGATTTTTCTGGTTACTGTATTGCATATTGCACAAGACCTACTGGCGGCACAGCATATACACTACGATATGCGCAAGTAAAGGGACTTAATATATGGAATACAGCTACAATTGAACCGACATAGAGATAATCAATTAAGGGGCTGTCACCTGCGATTCTATGGAGGCGCGTGGTGACAGTCCCTTCTAAAACAAATCGGACAGTTGATGGGGATGACCTGGCTGACTGAGGGGTAACTAAGCGGATATTCAATAAACCACATGACAAACGGCCCCAAAGCGTATATAATAACAGCAGCAAACTGAAAAAGGAGCCATCCCATGACTGAAACCATAAAAGCGGAGGCCATCTCTCTGGCCCCCACCCTGGAGGAGATCTTTCAAACCCTCCACCAATTTCCTGAGCTGGGCAACTGTGAGCACAGCTCTGCGGCCCTCATCCGCGCCCGCCTGGACGCCCTGGGCATCCCCTATACCCCGCTTCTGGATACGGCCACCGTTGCGGTCATCCGGGGCCATGCACCTGGGCGGACCATCGGTTTCCGGGCGGATATCGACGCCCTGCCCCTCACCGAAGAAACGGGTCTGCCCTACGCCTCCCGGACCTGCGGGGTCATGCACGCCTGCGGCCACGATTTCCACACCGCCGCTCTGCTGGGTGCGGCGGAGCTGCTGGCACGCCGCCGGAACAAATTTGCCGGAACGGTCAAGCTCTTTTTCCAGCCCGACGAGGAGGGCGACGGCGGCGCGGCCCGTATGATCGCCGCCGGGTGCATGGAAAATCCCACTGTTGACGCTATGCTCTGCTGTCACGTAGAGAGCGGCATCCCTACCGGGACCCTGTCCGTACGGAGCGGCCCCATCTGCGCGGCGTCCAACCCCTTTGCCGTCACCATCCGGGGCCGCGGGTCCCACGGCGCAAAACCCCACCTGGGGACGGATGTCATCGTTGCCGGGGCGCAGACCGTCACCGCCCTGCAAACCATCTCCAGCCGCCGCACGTCCCCCACGGAGCCGGTTGTCGTCACCGTTGGAAGCTTCCACAGCGGCACCGCCGGGAACATCCTGCCGGAGGAGGCGAAGCTCACCGGCATCCTCCGCACCATGGGCGGGGAGGCCAGGGAGCGGGTCAAGGCGGATTTCCGCGCCATTGTCTCCGGTATTGCCGCCGGAATGGGGGTGGAAGCGGAGATAGAGATTTTCGAGAGCTATCCCGGCTGCCGCAATGACCCCGCCGTCACCGGCCTGCTGCGCCAGGCGGCGGCAAAGGTGCTGGGTGAACCCAACGTTCTGGAGCTGGAGGCGCCGTCCCTTGGAACCGACGACTTCGGCTATTTCAGCGATGCCGCGCCGGGCTGTTACTATTATATCGGCGTTGGAAACGAGGAGAAGGGCTTCACCTGTCCCAACCACAGCCCCCGCTTTGCGGCGGACCCGGACGCCCTGCCCTTAGCCGCGGCAGTAGCGGCGCAGGCGGCGTTGGATTTCCTGGCGGGCTGACAGGGGGGGCGGCAGATGATCTATCCCCCCGCGCCCCGTCCCGGAGATTTAATAGCTTTGGTGTGTCCGTCGTCCCCGCTGGCAGAGGGAAAGCCTGTTGAGGCCATTGCGGAGGCGGTGGAGGCCCTGGGGTTTCGGGTCCGGATCGGGGCGTCCTGCCGGTCCGGCACGGACTGCGGCTATGCCGCTGCGCCGGCGTCCGTCAAAGCCAGGGATATCAACGAGGCATTTGCCGATCCCGCCGTCAAAGCGGTCTGGTGCGTCCGGGGCGGGAGTACGGCGTGGCAGATTCCGCCGCTGCTGGACTATGACGCCATTGCCCGCAACCCAAAGCCCTTGATCGGCTTCAGCGATATAACCACCCTTCATCTGGCTGTCAACCGGCGGTGCGGTCTGGTGACATTCCACGGCCCCACCGCCAACCGCGTCCCGGACTGGGCGGCTGGGGACAGCTTTTCCTGGCGCAGTCTGCAAAACGCGCTGGGTCTGGAGGGGCGTATGGCGGCGGAGAATCCGCCGGGCGAGTCCATCCGGGTCCTGCGTCCCGGACGGGCGCAGGGCGAGCTGGCCGGCGGGAATCTGTCCCTGGTTGCAGCCTCCCTGGGCACCCCCTGGCAGGTGGACGCTAAAGACCGCATTCTCTTTCTGGAGGACGTGGGAGAGGCGGTCTACGCCCTGGACCGGATGCTCAGCCAGCTCCAGTACGCCGGAATCCTGGAGAGTGCGGCGGGCATTATCTTCGGGGATTTCTCCAACTGCCGCAACGCTTACCGGGAGGACTACGGCCCCCCTGCGCTGCTGCGGGACTTCACCGCCGGGTGGCGGAAACCAGTGTTGTACAATGTCCGGTCCGCCCACTGCTCCCCCATGGCGACGCTGCCCCTGGGGGCCGTTTGCATCATAGATGGAAATACAATCACCCTTGACAACCCCCGCAGGCAGTGATATAGTATGGCAGGAACAGCAATGAAGGAGAAGAAACCGCGGGCAGGCGCTCCAGAGAGGGGGCCGTTTGCTGCAAGGCCCCTGCGATACGCCGCGGCAGTACCACTCCGGAGCCGCCTGGGAGGACCAGGACGGGTCCCGCCCGTTACAGCGGTCACGAGCGACGGCGCAGTCTGCGCCGTAAGCAGGGTGGAACCGTGGAGCGCACGGATGAAGAAAATGTGCTTCACCCCTGAATTTTTGTCAGGGGTGAAGTTTTTTTGCCCCTAAATTGGAAAGGAGCCACTGATTATGTCTGAAGAAAATCTGTACACCTTTGAAAACGAAGCCTACCGCAAAACCTACTGGCACACCTGCTCCCACATTCTGGCCCAGGCGGTCAAGCGTCTGTTCCCGGAAGTAAAGCTGGCTATCGGCCCCAGCATTGACAACGGCTTTTACTACGATCTGGATTCCCCTACCGCCTTCACGCCGGAGATGATGGAGCAGATCGAGGGCGAAATGCGGAAAATCTGTAAGGAGAAGCTGAAGCTGGAGCGGTTTGAACTGCCCCGCGAGGAGGCCGTCCGCTACATGGAGGAGAAGGGCGAGCCGTACAAGGTGGAGCTGATTAACGATCTGCCGGAGGACGCGGTCATCAGCTTCTATAAGCAGGGCGAATTCGTGGACCTGTGCGCCGGTCCCCATGTGGATTCTACCGGGCGCATCAAGGGCAACGCCGTCAAGCTCACCGCCTGCAACGCCGCCTACTGGCGGGGCGACTCCAGCCGCCAGACCCTCCAGCGCATCTACGGCGTGGCCTTCCCCAAGAAGGACGAGCTGGACGAGTACCTGGCCCGGATTGAGGAGGCCAAGAAGCGGGACCACCGGAAGCTGGGCAAGGAGCTGGGCCTGTTTATGATGTCTGAGGAGGGACCGGGCTTCCCCTTCTTCCTGCCCAAAGGGATGTTGCTGAAAAACACGCTGCTGGAGTATTGGCGGGAGTGCCATAAGCGTTACGGCTATGTGGAGATCGCCACTCCAATCATTCTCAACCAGCACCTGTGGCACCAGTCCGGCCACTGGGATCATTACAAAGACAACATGTACACCACGGTCATCGACGGGGAGGACTATGCCGTCAAGCCCATGAACTGCCCCGGCGGAATGCTGGTGTATAAGAACGAGCCCCACTCCTACCGCGACCTGCCCCTGCGGGCGGCGGAGCTGGGGCTGGTCCACCGCCACGAGATGAGCGGCGCGCTCCATGGCCTTTTCCGCGTCCGCTGCTTTACCCAGGACGACGCCCATATCTTCATGACCCCAGGCCAGATGAAGGATGAGATCAAAAATGTGGTAAAGCTCTTTGACGAGATGTATTCCACCTTTGGCCTGACCTATCAGATCGAGCTGTCCACCATGCCGGAGGACCACATGGGCGACGAGGAGGTCTGGAAATTCGCGGAGGACACCCTGCAGGCCGCAATCACGGAGATGGGCAAGGACTTCGTCATCAACGCCGGAGACGGCGCGTTCTACGGCCCCAAGCTGGACTTCCATCTCTCCGACAGCCTGGGCCGGACCTGGCAGTGCGGCACCATCCAGCTGGATATGCAGATGCCGGAGCGGTTTGAGCTGGAATACGTGGGCGAGGACGGCGAGAAGCATCGTCCCATCATGATCCACCGCGCTCTGTTGGGCTCCATCGAGCGGTTTATCGGCGTCATTACAGAACATTTTGCGGGTGCGTTCCCCACGTGGCTCAGCCCTGTGCAGGTGAAATTGCTGCCGGTGACGGATCGCGCGGCGGAGTATGCCAAGGAAATCGCCGGGAAGCTGGATGCCCAGGGATTCCGGGTGGAAGTGGATGGCCGGAACGAGAAAATCGGCAAGAAGATCCGGGAGGCCCAGCTGGAGAAGATCCCCTATATGCTGGTGGTGGGCGACCGGGATATGGAGGCCGGGACAGTATCCGTCCGGCACCGCGCGGAGGGCGATCTGGGAGCCATGAGCCTGGATGCGTTCAGCGCACTGTTGCGCCAGGTCGTGGACACAAAGGAGAAGAAATAATTGTCTGTTCTGTCCAGCGCATATAACGGCAGAATCGCCGTTGGGGAAGGGGATATGGACTATGTCTCCTTCGGAACCGGCCCCAGAATACTGGTCATGCTTCCGGGCCTGGGGGACGGCCTGCGCACTGTGCGCGGTATGGCGGTCCCGCTGGCAGGGGCATACCGGATTTTTGCAAAGCAGTTTCGGGTCTATGTGTTCAGCCGCCGGAACGCTCTGCCGCCGGGTGCGTCCACCAGGGATATGGCGGCGGACCTGCGCCTTGCGATGGACGGCCTGGGCCTGGACCGCGCCTGTGTCCTGGGGGTCTCCCAGGGCGGGATGATTGCCCAGTTTCTCGCCATCGACGCCCCGGAGCGGGTGGAACGGCTGGCGTTGGCGGTGACGCTCGCCAGGGGGAACCCAACGGTGGAGCGGACGGTCAGGCGCTGGATGGAACTGGCGGAGCGGGGCGACTATAAAACCCTTGTGGCCGATACCGCCGAAAAGACCTATTCTGCGGCGTATATCCGAAAACATCATCTCCGGCTGCTCTATCCCCTGCTGGGGCGAATCGGACGGCCCGCCTCCTTTGAACGCTTTCTGGTGCAGGCCAACGCCTGCCTGACCCACGACGCATGGGAGGAACTGGGAAGCGTCGCCTGTCCCGCATTGGTCATTGGCGGCGGCGCGGACCAGATCGCAGGCGGCAGCGCGGCGGCGGAGCTGGCCGGACGAATCCCAAACAGCAGGCTCCTGGTTTACCAGGAATTGGGCCACGGCGCCTATGAGGAGTCCAAAGACTTCAACCGTACGGTCCTGGACTTTTTCACACAAACGTAAATAGAGGTCCCGGAACCAAACTGCGGTTCCGGGACCTCGCGCATTTGCCCAGACGGTCATTTGTCCAGCCGGACAGGCGTTTTCGGCTGATTTTTCTGCCGGGCGGTGGTGCGGCCCTCCACCCGGATTTCTCCGGCGGCAATCAGGGACCGCTTGGTCAGAGTCGGACCCACCAGCTCATACACCAGCACAGAAAACAGGACCACACTGCGCACAACTTCGCCGTCCGCCAGTTGCTGGGCGGTCAGGGCCATGCCCAGGGCCACGCCGGCCTGGGGAAGCAGGGTTATGCCCAGATGCTTTTTGATGTGGTCGCTGCAATGGGTCAGAGCGCAGCTGCCATAGGCCCCCGCGTACTTGCCAAGGGACCGGGAGACGATATACACCAGTCCGATGAAGAGGACCATAGGATTGGACAGGATGTTCAGATTCAGCTCCGCGCCGCTGAGCACGAAGAACAGCACAAACAGCGGCGTCGTCCAGCCGTCCACACGGCCCATCAGCTCCTCGGAGAAGTCGCAGATGTTGCAGAACACGGTGCCGGTCATCATGCACACCAGCAGCAGGCTGAAGCCGATCTGGATGCCCCCTGCCTCAAACTCCGCCATGGACAGGCCCACGGTGAGCAGAACGAAGCCGATAGAGATCGACAGACGCTTACTGCGGGAATGGAAATATTTCTCCACCCGGAACAACACCCAGCCCGCCAGCGCCCCCAGCAGCAGGGAGAGAACAATCTCCGTCAGCGGCTCTACCAGGATGGACACAAGGCTGATGGTCCCGCTCTCCAGAGCGGAGGCCACGCCGAAGGAAGCGGAGAACAGTACCAGACCCACCGCGTCGTCAATGGCCACCACCAGCAGCAGCAGCTTGGTCAAGGGGCCGTCGGCCTTGTACTGCCGCACCACCATCAGGGTTGCCGCCGGGGCGGTGGCTGCGGCAATCGCGCCCAGGGTGATGGCGGAGGAGACGGAGATGAGGGCGGGGTTAATCAGGTGCAGGACCACCAGGGCGATATCCACCAGCGCAGTTGTGGCAACCGCCTGGAGAATGCCGATGGTAATGGCCTGCCGTCCCATATGCCGGAGCTGCTCCAGCCGGAATTCGTTGCCGATGGTGAAAGCAATGAAGCCCAGAGCAACCTGGCTGAAAAGGTCCAGGGCCGCCACCTGCTGGGGCGCGCTGAAGCCAATGCCCGGCAGATGCAGCGCGCCGATGCAGTAGGGCCCCAGCAGCAGCCCCGCCACCAGATAGGCCGTCACAGCGGGCAGGTTCAGCTTCTTGGCCACGCGGCTCAGCAGCAGCCCGCCTACCAGACAGACAGATAATTGAATCAGATTTTCCATTTTGACACCTCATGACTCTAAAAAATTCGTAGAAAACAATCATAGCATTCCCCGAAGCGTTGCGCAAGCTCCGCCTGTGAAAAAAACAGACAAAAAGCAGCGGGGAATCCTTTTGCTTTTTACGGAAACTCCCAATTCGCTTTTGTGTTCCCGGTGATATAATCCAGATTTTTGCTGTATAACGATTGAGTTAGCCGATTCTACCTGGCTTCGGATTGTTTCTGTGGGGCGTGCAATTCTTATCATATAAAAACGCCAGTATTATGAAGGAGGGTACCGGCGAAAAACCGGTACCCTCCCTTTTGGTCTGTATTCATGT
>Ga0137308_100273_pt1 | contig 93759 bp, 86 predicted proteins | sample Inofrocosms_June_FD_97181 | JGI IMG/M metagenome (GOLD analysis project Ga0137308, IMG submission 97181) | Mouse cecal microbial communities from Vienna, Austria - N-Acetylneuraminic and N-Acetylglucosamine D2O microcosms_June | ecosystem: Host-associated > Mammals > Digestive system > Large...
CCACGCCTGCGCTTCCCTTTTGGTTGCAAAACCTCTCTTTTGTGTCTGTTTCCTCTCCCCTTTCCAGTTGGTAAAGCGGTAGATTACCCGCCACGTCCCCGTAGAGTTGTCTTTGTATACAGCCATTTCATCATCTCCCTTCTATTCGCTGTAACATACCTTTTTATGAAAAAATGTAGCGTTCACACGTCCTGCCACTGTCAGATAGCCCTGTTTCTGCATTTCTGCGTTCAGTTCCCTTACAATCTGATAGGCTTTTGACTTCGACACACGCAGTTCCGCTGCCACTTCCTCCACTGTCATAAATGATTTTTCTGTCATTAAAATACCCTCTCCTTTCAATTTCTAACTGTTTTTGTTTAAGCTATATGGTTATGATACTAAATAAATTCCGTTAAGTCAAGTGGTTTGCGAGAAAATCTTAACTTTTTTTATTTAAGTTATTCTTGCTATTTCTATTACACCATGTTATACTAACTTCAACAGATTTGTTTAAGTAAAGTCATGCACGACTGGCGGAAAACAGAGCGGAGGGTGCTTGCACACGCTGAACTGCTTTCTGACAGGCGTATATGGTGCACCGCCACAGCGAGATGAAGCGGAGCGTAATCGAGCTGGCATGACTTTACCTCACTTCACAATAACGGAGGTTTTATTATGGCAATCGGCAAACGTATCCGCTTTTTCCGCAACCGAAAGGGCATGACACAGAAACAGTTAGGCGAAATCCTCGGCTTTCTCGGAAAGACCTCTGATGTCCGTATGGCGCAGTATGAAACCGAAGCGAGGACACCAAAGCACGACCTTGTAAAAGAAATGGCGAATATCTTTGATGTAAGCACCCACGCCCTCACCGTGCCGGATATTGATACCTATACCGGGCTTATGCACACGCTCTTTGCGTTGGAAGATATGTACGGGCTGAAAATCGGGGAGATTGACGGGGAAATCTGCCTGCGCCTTGACAAGTCCGACTATTCCACTTATACGTCCATGTTTGATATGTTCCACGCATGGCAGGAGCAAGCCGCCAAACAGGAGCAGGGCGAGATAACCAAAGAGGAATACGACCAGTGGCGGTACAAGTACCCGGAACTGGACACTTCAAAGCATTGGGCGAAAGTCCCCTCACAGGCGGTCAGTGATATGCTCATGGAAGAATTTCAGAAAATCGAGAGAGAAGAAAAGAAAACAGCTAAAAAGAAAAAACAGAAATGAGTATAAAAAGACCTTGCCGATATTCAGTTTCCATATCTGAAAATCAGCAAGGTTTTTCTTATGCCATTGATTTAATTATTCAGTGTGTGATGATATAAATGTTGCCAAATCGTTGCCTGCACTTAAACAAATTTGCTTGCAGCCCGCATAAATAAAGGCTTTTTCAAGTCCATTTCATCACTCGAACTCAATCGTCGCAGGCGGCTTCCCCGTGCAGTCAAACAGCACCCGATTAACCCCCTTCACCTCGTTCACAATCCTGCTGCTCACCGTTCCAAGCACTTCCCAGGGAATCTGTGCCGCTTCCGCTGTCATGAAGTCCGAGGTATTCACTGCCCGAAGCGCCACCGCATAATCATAGGTTCTCTCATCCCCCATGACGCCTACGCTGCGCATATTAGTGAGCGCCGCAAAATACTGCCCAAGGCCTTTATCCGCACCTGCCTTTGCGATCTCCTCCCGGTAGATAGCATCCGCATCCTGCACCATGCGCACCTTTTCAGCCGTCACCTCGCCGATGATACGAACCCCGAGCCCCGGGCCGGGGAAGGGCTGCCTGTATACCAGATGCTCCGGAATTCCAAGCTCCAGCCCGGCCTTTCTCACCTCATCCTTAAACAGTAAGCGCAGAGGCTCTATGATCTCCTTGAAATCCACATAATCAGGAAGCCCGCCTACATTGTGGTGGGATTTGATCACGGCGCTCTTCCCAAGACCACTCTCGATCACGTCCGGATAAATCGTTCCTTGCACCAGGAAATCCACCGCACCGATTTTTTTTGCTTCCTCCTCGAAGACACGAATAAACTCCTCACCGATGATCTTACGCTTTTGCTCCGGCTCTTCCACTCCCGCCAGCTTCCCATAAAATCTCTCTTGCGCATTCACACGGATAAAGTTGAGGTCATAGGCTCCTTTGGGGCCAAACACCGCTTCCACCTCGTCCCCCTCGTTTTTGCGCAGCAGTCCGTGATCCACAAACACGCAGGTGAGCTGCTTGCCTACCGCATTTGCCAGAAGCACCGCCGCCACGGAGGAATCCACACCGCCGGAAAGCGCGCACAGCACCTTGCCGCTTCCCACCTTCTTGCGGATCTGGCTGATCGTTGTCCCCACAAAGGAATCCATCCGCCAGTCGCCTGTACAATGACATATCTTATAGACAAAGTTGGAAAGCATCTTCATGCCCTCCTGGGTGTGCATGACCTCCGGATGGAACTGAACCGCATACAGCTTCCTGTCCGTATTTTCCATGGCCGCCACAGGGCAGACGGACGTATGCGCCGTGACCCGGAAATCCAAAGGGGCGCTTTCAATATAGTCCGTGTGGCTCATCCAGCAGATCGTCTCATCCGACACGTCCGCAAAAAGCGCAGAGGTTCTGTCAACCTCCACCTGCGTCTTTCCGTATTCACTGACCGGAGCCGACTTCACGCTGCCTCCAAGAAGATGTGCCATCAGCTGGGAGCCGTAACAGATCCCCAGAATCGGCACCCCAAGTTCAAAAATATCCATCCCGCATCCGGGGGCGTCCTTATCATAAACACTGTTCGGGCCTCCCGTAAAAATAATGCCTTTGGGATTCATTTCCCTCAGCCTTTCCAGACTGATGCTGCAGGGATGAACCTCACAATAAACATTGCATTCCCGGACCCTTCTTGCGATCAGCTGATTATACTGACCGCCAAAATCAAGTACAACGACCATTTCCTTTTTCATACCTTTACTCCTCCGCCTTTTAGGCATTCTCTCTTCCGCCGGATGCGGCGTTAACTTTCATTCCGGCTCACACATAAGGCTCTGCCTATGTGCCGGCCCTGCCGCTGTCCGCATACCGTTCCCATTTGTTCCTGTGATATCTCATTCCATAGCAGAGCGTGCGGAACGCCCAGTCAATGGTCATGGCAACCCATACCCCCAAAAGGCCGCCGTTAAAATAACTGCTGAACACATAGGCAAAACCGATCCTGAAAATCCACATGGAGGATGCGGCAATTATCATGGTCCAGACCACGTCTCCCGCAGCCCGCAGCGTATTTGGCAGCGTGAAGGAGGGCACCCAGAAGATTACCGCAAGAACCGTGTGATAGCGCAAAACCTGAATCGCCAGGCTCTCCGTCTGCGGAGTCAGCTGGTAGATCTTCAGAATCCAGGGGGCGAAAACAAACAAAATTGCCGATATGGCGCCCACGCATCCTATGGCAATACGTATCAGTTTCTTTGTATAATACCTTGCCTGGTTAAAGTCTCCCGCCCCGATACACATGGATGCCACGGAAAGAAGCGCCATGTTGATTGCCTGACCCGGCAGAATATTAAAACCCGCCAGCGTATTGCAGACCGCATTGGCAGCTATGGAATACGTTCCGAAAGTGGAAATCAGACTGAGAAGCAGGATTTTTCCAAGCTGAAACAGACTGTTTTCCAGACTATTGGGAATCCCTATGTACAGTATTTTTTTGATAATCCTTCCATTGATCTTCCATGTAACCTGTCCCCTGAAATTGATCACCCGGTCGGAATGGAACATCAGATACATGATAATGACTGCCGCCACAATACGGGAAAGCGTTGTGGCAATCGCCGCCCCGGCCACTCCGATCTTTGCGCCATAAATCAGGATGGCATTTCCCACAAGATTAATCAGATTCATGGCAATGGCAATGTACATAGTGGTCTTTGAATCGTTCATGGCCCGGAAAAGAGCCGCACAGGCATTATAAATTGCCAGGGGACAGATGGACAAAGCCGTAATCACAAGATAAACCGACGCATTGCTCATAACCTCGGGCTCCACCTGCCCGAACACGATTCGAAGCAGCGGCCCATGGGCTCCGAGAAACAGAACCGTCACGATCAGCGAAAGACAGACAGAAAAAAGCACAAGCTGCCATGCGGATTTGCTGGCGTTTTCCGTGTCCTTCTGCCCCAGGAAATGGCCTGTCACCACGGCTCCGCCCGTGGAGAGCGCAGCCGTTATATTAATCACAAGGATGTTGATCGTATCCACCAGAGAAACACCGGAAACTGCGGCTTCCCCTACGCCCGCAATCATGACCGTGTCCACCATTCCCACCAGAATCGCCAGAAGCTGCTCAAAAACAAGCGGTATAATCAGTCTTTTCAGATCCTTATTTGTGTACAACATCGCTTTTCCTCACTTGCCCTGCATAGAAAAATAATGACTGTTTTTAGGATTGTGAAAGCACGGAGTGCGAAACAATCCGCAGGCATCACAACATCTATTTGCCATTATAGCACGAATCAAAAATACATCAATAACATTCCACATAAAAATGACGTTCCAGCTCTATCTGCCTGAAACGCCATTCCATTTTTCTTTATTCATGCTGCATGTGCTGATATTTTTCCTTCGTTGCCATCCCGCCTCTGATGTGACGCTCCGATTTGTTCACGTCCAATACCTTTCTTGCTTCCTTTGCCAGCGCCGGATTGACCTGCATCAATCTCTCCGTTACGTCCTTATGTACCGTACTCTTACTGATCCCAAACTGTTTCGCCGTCTGCCTTACCGTCGCATTGTTTTCAATAATATAGTTGGCAATATCGATTGCGCGTTCCTCGATATAATCTTTCAAAGGAAATCCCCTCAGAATACTTTTTTACATTGTATGAAGTATTTTGAGGGGATATGACTATCTTCCTGCCCTTCTAATTTATTATATCCTTTACTTTTCTACTCCACAAATAAATCTTAAAAGAGCAATAAAACGTTCACGCCCGAACCTCTCAGGGGCATTCAGGCGCCTGCCGGTTCCTGCGAATCTCCCGGCTCTCCCCGGTCACTCTGCGCCTGAGCCCCGCATACACGGTTCCGGAAATATTATGCCACACGGAAAAGATTGCTCCCGGGAGCGTGGCAAGCGGATTCGCCGCAAAGTTGGCGGTGGCAAGAGAAATGGATAGGCCGCTGTTCTGCATTCCCACTTCGATTCCGATTGCCGTCACCTTTTTCTCCTCCATCTTTAAAAGCTTTGCCACGCCCGTACCCAGGCAGAGACCGATCCCGTTGTGGATGGCTACCACCAACATGACCAGTGCTCCGCAGGAGACGATTTTCTGCGCATTACTTGCCACGATCCCCGAAATAATCATCACAATGGCAATCACGGAAATCAGCGGAAGCAGATCCCGAAGGGCGTCTATCTGTTTTGGGAAAATCCGGTAGATCAGAATCCCCAGAAGAACCGGGATCAGAACCACCTTTACCACGGACATCATCATGGTAACAAGCGATACCTCCACCCAGGAGCCTGCCAGCAGATAGACCAGCACCGGTGTACAGATGGGCGCCAGTATGGTAGATACGATGGTCATACCCACAGACAGAGGCACGTCGCCATCTGCCACGTAAGTGATGACATTACTTGCCGTGCCGCCCGGGCAGCATCCCACCAGAATTACGCCCAGCGCCAGATCCGCCGGAAGGGCGAACAGCTTTGCAAGGGCAAAAGCGGTAAGCGGCATGACCGTGTACTGCAGTATAAACCCGATACAAAGATCCCTGGGTCTTGTAAAAACGATTTTGAAATCCTCGGTCTTAATCGTCAGACCCATACCGAACATGGCCGCTCCCAGAAACAGCGTCGTGTAATTCGTGGCCCAGGAAAAGCCCTTCGGGTAAAAAAAGGCAATAACCGAAAATACAATAATTAAAACCGCAATGTTAGATGACATAAAGTTACATATTTTTTTTATCCGGCTCATCACAATCCTCGATTCCTCTTTTTTAAATATCTCCAAGCATCCCGTGCTTTTCATAGTGCGCAACAGATGTAATTTTATTTTCCGCATCCACAAAGACCACTCTTGGCGGATTCTCCTTTCTCTCCTCTGGCGTCATTTGCGCATAGCACATGATAATGACCTTGTCGCCTGTGGAAACCATGCGGGCCGCCGCCCCGTTCAGGCAGATTGTCCCGCTTGCGGCCTTTCCCGCGATCACATAAGTCTCAAACCTGGCTCCGTTGTCCACATCGGCAATCTGAACCTTTTCGTACTCGTAAATTCCGGCCGCCTCCATCAGGCTCTCGTCAATGGTAATACTGCCCACATAATTCAGTTCCGCCTGCGTCACCGTGGCCCGGTGGATTTTGCTTTTCAGCATTTCAAGAAGCATTTCCGTCCGCCTCCTTTCCTACACTTCCATGATAAAGTTGTCGATCAGGCGGGTGGTGCCAATGTAAACCGCCATGGCAGTGAGGACTCTGCCCCTGGCCCTTGCAAGGGGCTCTATGCTGTCCGCATCCACCATTTCCACATAATCGATTTTAGCCAAGGGTTCCTGCTCGATCAGGCTGCGCATTGCCGCCAAAATCGTATCCGCATCCCTCTCACCTTTTTTCATCAGATCCTCACCCAGGAAAACCGCCCTGGAGAGCACAAGCGCCGCTTTTCGCTCTTCCCTGCTAAGATAAGTGTTTCTGGAGCTCTTGGCCAGGCCGTCCTCCTCCCGTATGATCGGGCAGCCCACAATCTGAATATCCAGATCCAGGTCGCGGACCATCCGCCGGATCACCGCCAGCTGCTGGGCGTCCTTCTGTCCAAAATAAGCACGGTCCGGCATCACGATGTGGAACAGCTTGCAGACCACCGTGCAGACCCCTCTGAAATGCGTGGGCCTGGTTTTACCACAGAGGCCCTCGCTGACCTTCTGCATCTCCACATAAGTGGAAAAATCCGGCGCATACATCTCCGCCGCCTCCGGATGAAAGATCAGATCCGCCCCGGCCTGCTCGCAAAGCCGTTTGTCCGCCTCAATATCCCTCGGATAAGTGGCAAGATCCTCATTTATCCCGAACTGTATGGGGTTGACAAAATCGCTGACGACCACCCTGTCGTTTTCAGCCACAGCCCTCTCGATCAGGCTTTTGTGCCCCTCGTGGAGATATCCCATGGTGGGCACAAGCCCAACGCTCAGCCCCTGCCTTCTCCATTCTTTTACCTGCTTCCTTACCTCTTCGATTGCTCCCGTGATTTCCATAATACTCCTCCATTCCTTCCTTTCCTGTGATAATCGAGTAGGGGAGATTTATCTTCCCTGCTCGTGCGCCGGGCAGGCTGCGTTAACAGCATCTTCCTTACTGCCCCGTGTGCATAAAAAAAGTCCGGACATACGAATGTCCAGACACACACACGAACTCTCATAAAATGATATGCTGCCCGCCATCGGTGCAGCCATCCGCTATAAGAATCCTCACTATTTCATGAAAGCGTTTCGTAAACGCGCTGCCATTGTTTTTGTTGTATGCGCTGGTACAATTCCTGCGATGCTCCCTTGAGATACATCCTTTGGATACTGTCCGCTAAAATAATAGCACATGATTATACCTGGCGCAAGATAATTTTTCATGAAAAAAAAGTTTGTGAAGGGGCCTCTGCGCAGCCGGCCTTTGGTCCCTGCCGGCCCTGTCCGCAGCCCGTGTATTGGGTTAACGGGCTGTTGCGGAAAATCGGTCATTTCACTTAGGAAATGCCATACACACAGGGAGAAACCGCCATGGACGGCGGTTTCAGGCGTTAGCGGCACGGATGCCGCTTAACGCCGCCCCGTACGCTCCCTGATCCCTAACGCATTTCCTTAGGGAAATCCGATTTGAAGTTTCAGTCCGTTAACCTAATACACGGGCTGCGGACAGGGCCGGCAGGGACCAAGGCCGGTGCGCAGAGATCACTTTCACAACTGTTTTCCACCTCTTCCTCTACCAGATCTTCTCAATCTCCTCCTGTCTGACCTGATACGTCCGCATAAACCGCTCCAGATCCTTATCCCCCGTGATCAGCATCAGCTCTTCCACATGGCCGCTCTCATCCCGGAATCCCGCAACCTGCTCGCCGGTGCAGATGCTTGCGCGGATCACCGGCTTTTTCCCGGTCTTGTCAAAATCCAAAGCCGGCCCTTCCTCCTTTTTCCTTTTCCAAAGCATCGCTTCGCCTCCCTACCTTCTCACCTTTCTCGTAAAGCGGCACCTGGGAAAACTGCTGCAGCCATAAAACATGCCGAATTTGCCCTTTCTCAGTACCAGCTCGCCGCCGCAGGAAGGACACGTCTGCTCCTCTTCCTCCGCCCCACCGGATTGTTTCCGCACCTCCATCAGCTTTCCGATCTCCTCATAACAACTCTGATTCATCCGGCAGTCAAAAAGCGCTCTGTGGGCGCCGCAGGTCTGCAGGTGAAAATGCGCCGCCACATCCGTCAGTTTATAGTGGGAAAGCTCCGGCAGATATCTCCTGGCCAGATATAAAGTATCAATATAATCATTTCGAAGCTCACGTCCCAGGGCGCTCCACGCCGCATCATAGGCGAAATTCATGTCAAAAGTATGAATGTTGTGCCCCACCAGCAGCTCTTCCCCGATAAACGCAAGGAATTGTTCCATGGCCGTGCCAATGTCCGGCGCATCCGCCACCATTTCATCCGTAATCCCATTGACAGCCGTGGCTCCCGCCGGAATATGCCTTCCTGGATTCACCAGGGTGGAAAATTCCCCCACAACCGCATGATCCTGTACCTTAAGTGCGGATATCTCGATAATGGAATCCCTCTCCGGGCTGATTCCCGTGGTTTCCAGGTCAAACACCACATAATCCTTCGCATATCTTCCGACTCTTTTTCCTTTGTTTCTCTCCATCATTTCCAACCTTTATCCTTTACTGAATCCTGTATCATTCACAGTATACCCCAATCTGTTTCGCTTGACAATCCGATCCGCTTCCGTATAATAGATTTTGGTCAGTTCGAGACCTTCCTGACCAAATCGTCTGCAGGCGCTTCCTGCAGGCGGTCAAAAAACAAAACTAAAGGAGAGAAAAAATGAAAAGGAATCAATCAAACCATGTGTTGCCGCTTGTTCAGGCGGCAATGATCGCGGCACTGTACATTGTGCTCACCCTGATCGCCAATGCCCTTGGAATTGCAAGCCAGGCGATTCAGATCCGTTTTTCCGAGGCGCTCACCATCCTGCCTTATTTCACCCCCGCCGCCATACCGGGACTCTATGTGGGCTGTCTGCTGGCCAACCTGCTCACAGGCGCCGCCCTGCCCGACATCATCTTTGGCCCCATAGCCACACTGATCGGTGCCGTACTTACCTGGAAGCTGTGCTGCGGGAAAACTTCCCCAAAAGCAAAATGGATGGCGCCGCTGCCTCCAATCGCAGCAAACGCCATCATCATTCCTCCGGTTCTGTTGTATGCCTACGGGATCAGGCCCCTGTGGTTCTCCCTTATCACCGTGACCATAGGCGAGATCCTCTCCTGCGGCGTGCTTGGCATGCTCCTTCTTCTGGCGCTGCAAAAGCAGGCGGGAAAGCTCTTTCCCAGGCAGGCACGGACAACCATCTAATTCCGGTTTTTATTAGAATTTGATTCTTCCAGCGGTAATGCCAGATGGCTCTTAAAGCGGTCTATTCCGCACTGATATGGACATTACCGCTGGTTGTCTGCGCCTCAATTACACAGGAAGGCGTATCCCCCACGGTTCCATGGGCCTGATCCCCCTCTCGGTTATAGGAAAGGGACTCGTCAAAAGAGGTTCGGATGATGCCGCTTCCGGTCTGTATTCTCGTCTCAAAGGACAGATTATGTGGAAGAATCAGACGGACATTTCCGCTGTGCGCACCCGCTCTTATATCGCCCGTCACCTCGTCGGCCTCCACCTTCACATTTCCGCTTGTGGTCTGTACGCTTCCGCTTCCGGAAAAGCTTTCCACCGTAATGTTCCCGCTGTTTGCGTTTGCCTCCAGCCTGCCCTTTACCTGCCGCAGGCGGATATTGCCGCTGGTCGTCTGCGCTCTTCCGCCGCCTTCCATGTGGTCGACGCTGACATTTCCGCTGTTTGCCTGAATCTCATATTCCTGCGCCTTCGTATCCGCCCACTTGATATTACCGCTTTTCGCCCTTACCTGGAGCTTCTGCACATCCAGGGAAAATCCGTCCTTGGCCGTAATATTCCCGCTTCCCGTCTCAAGGCTTAATGACGCAAGCCCTTCCCTGGGGACATAAATCTCGATTCTCTCCATTCCGGTAAAAAAGCCGAACAGCGTAATCGTCTGTTCTCTTCCTCCCCGCACCACAACGCTTTTTCCCTCTCTCTCCACGCTTGCAAGCGCCTGCTCACTGCCGCTTAGCAGATACTCTTTTATGATAATACTGTCGCCCTCTTCCGGATAGACCTTCAGATTCTTGCTGGTATAGATCACTTCCAGACATTCTGTCTCGGAGAGAGGAAGCTCTATGGTATTTCGAAGTTCAACATTTCCTCCAATCACAAACGATACCTTCCCTTTCTTTGCCGCATTTACAGACATGGTTCCAATCACTCCGATTCCCAGTAATACGACTGCTGCCGCAATCATGATTCCCTGCTTATTCCTCATCTTCGGCCCCCGCTTCCCCGGCATCTCTCTGCCGGTTGAAATCTTCTCCTTCATCCTCCTGCCATTCGAAATCTTCTCCTTTCCGATCTCCTCGAAAATACGCCACCAGCGAATAATATAGCGGTATGGTCAAAAACACGATCCACCCCGGATGCCAGAGAGAGCCAAAGAATCCAAGGCACAGATAGATGAGCGTCACAAGTACGGGATAGGCAAAGCAGTATGCGTTTCTCTTTCTGATTGCCGTTACCAGGGAATCCCAGATCGGAATCAGGAAGACCAAAAGCCATCCCGGATGCCATGCGCCCCAGACGCATCCTATGAAAATGTAAACAATCATAATGAGCAGGGGCATGGGAAACCACCCCCTTTCGGAAAACCAGTCCTCACACGCCTTCCAGGACTTTTCTGCCCGGCCGGGCGTCTTCTGCCCTGTGCCATCCCATTCTCCGCCGTACGTTACCAGAGCGCCTGGCGCATCTGCGCTTTTCGGCTCATCCGCACACTCCTGCTCCTGTGCGGGAAGTATCTCTTCATCTGTTTTCAGCAGTTCATCCAAAGACACACCGTAGAGTCTCGCCAGCAGGATCAGATTGTCCGTATCCGGGGAAGCCTCCGCCCGCTCCCACTTACTCACCGCCTGCCTGCTGATGCCCAGCTTTCCCGCAAGGGCTTCCTGGGACAGATTGTTCTTTTTCCGCAGTTCAACCAGTCTGTTCGCTATCTCAATATTCATTTTCTCCTCCTCATATCTTTTTTTGAGCCGTCTCACAGGCAAACATTCATGCGCCGCTTTGCAGCAGATGAGAGTCAGCTGCTTCGCAGCTCTCCACCTCGGATGAAAGTCAGCTGCTTCGTGCATCCGCACTTTCGCAGCTGCAGCCAGTATTCGCAATCCGACCTGCCGGTCTTCTTGCTCATACCGGCTTGCCCGTCCGATGTCTGTATGGCCGGGCGTGTAAACACGCCCATCCACACAGCCGCCGTCCGGGACTTTCAACGTAAATTTAATCACAAAACAATCTGGTTGCGCCACCTATTCTGGTTTGAAATCCCAAAAAATGCGCCCGCAACCAAAAGTTGCGGCGCATTTTCCCTGTCAATCCGGCCTCATATAGGTAATAAATTTATTTCCGTTCCTCTCGAACCACTCTCTGGAGTCGTTCATTCCCACCTTGGTGATTCCCGTTTCCGGATTCATGACCACGGTATTCATCTCGTTAAATCCGATCAGCACAACCGCAGTGCCGTCCTCCATCATTACCAGCACCGGAATGTCCTGGTTAACATAATACAGAACCGAATCCAGGCTGCACCCTGAAAGATCCAGCACCTTCACGTCCTCCAGGCTGCTCTCCAGAATTGTGAACACCGTCTCCCCCCGGTTCAACAGATACTGGGAGTTTCGGCTGATTCCCTCATAGGTAAGAATTGTGTCAAGGCAGACTGCTAGGCTGCTTCTCTCCGCGGTGGCAAAGTCATCATGAATGGCCATGATCTGGTTTTTCAGGCTTCGGTTTCCCCGCATCCAGACATAGGCTCCCGCATCATCCACCACCACGCCCGCAACCGCAGAGGCGAGATTTACCGCATTTCCCTCATCCATAAAAATGCCTTCCACACCGTTTTTCCCATAGACGTAAAACCGCTGGGTACGCTCTTTTTGCCTGGCAAGCTCCACGTCCCTGCCCCCCTCAAACAGAACCTCCCTGGGTGTCAGAAATTTGACCGCCGACTTCTGAATCTCATTTTTTAACGCAATCTGTGTAACCTTTTCATATATGTCGATCGCCACGCATTCCACCCGGTTCTGTGAATTATCCGCAATCTCCGCACTCATGATCTGATCGTCCGCAATTTCCTCATACTCCCCTTCCTCATTTTTCTGAATGCGTTTCAGGGTAATCTGATTTCCTTCCACGGTTCCCCTGGTCACATACACGTTACTCTGCCGATATTCCTTCAGGACGCCCTCCGTCTCATTCTGGATCCTGACACAGTACATGGGAAAAACCATGCTCCCCGTGTTATCCGGGATAATGTCATTTTTTTTGGCGATTCCATAGATCAGATCATCCTCCATGAACCCTATGGGCGCAATGGCCTCGTTCCTTCCCGCCTCAATACTGCTGCGCCTGCCTGTGCTCAGATTCATGAGGATCAGCTCCGTTCCCTGGTAAAGCTCACTCTCCTTCTGCCACACCACCATCCGGCTGCTGTCCGACACCTGATAGCAGCCCTCCTTTAAGCCTCTCGCAACCACCTCATAGGAACGGCTTGCGGCGCTGATTCCGTAAATCGCATTATCCAGTATCATATACAGGGTGCCTGTTCTGTTAATATAGGAAAGCTCCTCCACCTCGGCGAGAAGAAGCTCGGGCGATTTGTAATAGGGCACGTAAACCATTTCTTCCGTAGTGTTCACCGTGCTGTCGTAATAGTGCACGGAAATCCCGACCTTTCCCTCATGCCGCCCCCGGTTCATATAGCCATACACCAGGAAGGTGACATTACCGCCCTCGTCCACGCTCAGTATTTTGATTCCGTACTTGTCGTACAGCGACCTCGCATCCATATTCTCCGTGTCATAAAAGCCGAAGAGAAATGCCAGCTTGCGGTCTACCACATTGTAGCTGTAAAGCCTGTTTCCCACCACGAATGCGATCACGTTTCCTCCGTCGCTCTCCGTAAGACTGACCTCGTCCCCCATAATTCCCAGATAAATCTTGTTGCTGCTGAAAATATCGCCTCTCTCGTCAAACATCTGGTTCATTGTCCGTTCATAGTCCAGCAGATACATGCGGTCGGCCGTATAGCGCACCCGGTAGAATTCCTCCACACAATAATAGGTTTTTCCCCTTCCCTCCCTTGCGGAAACATAATACTGCAAAAGCAGGCTGCCTGTCTGGGAGGCAAGCTCCTTGATGGTGATCCTCGGCTCGCTTTCCCTGGTAACTTTGAGATCTCCCCATGTCACCTGGTTAAAGCTGCTGTGGATCGTCACCTTGCCCAGAGTCGTGTTATCGCCCTCGGCATTTGATTCCAGATATTTTGTGAGCTCTTTGGCCGCCTCCCTGTCAAACGTCTTATTCGAAAAATCAACCACATAATTCAGCTTCTCCGCAGCAAAATAATTCTCCGAGTAGACCACCCGGGTATAATAGCGGATCTCCTGTCCCCCCGCCGTGGTCAGAATCAGCACGAGGACATACTCCTTCTGACTGTCAATCAAATCTTTAAGGCCAAAGGAAAGTTCGATTGCGTCATTTTGTATCGCAAACTCCTGCACCCGCGTGCTCTCCACAAGGCGTTCTCCGTCAATACTCCGGACCTCGTAGAGAATATCCGCTATTTCCTGGCCATAGCAGTCAATCCTTGCGCTGACTCTGCGCCCGTCGGCCAGAGGCGTAATGCTCTCCCTCATATAGTTGACCTCCATGGCGTCACCATAACCGTGAAGCTCATTGATATCCCTTCCATCATACCGCATGATAACCACCGGAAAGGAGGCCTGCGCCATCTTCACCGTCATATCCGTGTTTTCCCGGTTCATAACGCCGCTGATTGTGAAAAGCGATAGCACAAATACGGCAAGCACAATCGCCCACTTGATCAATAATTTCTTCATTCCCGTACCTCCGCATCCTCAAACAGCCTTTGAAGCGTGGTATCCACATGCAGAAGCTCTGTGGCCTGCCGGATCTGCGTATCCCTTGCCGGCGCACCCTTTACTGCCCTTATCAGTATATTCTTCGGCGTATGCTCCATATCAATAAATTCAAGGATCTGCGCATCATATCCCTTCTCCTCCAAAAGATTCGCCCTCACTGCGTCCGTGAGAAGGGCCGCGATTCTCTCCTTCACCAGACCGTATTTGAAAACCGGGGCAAGCTTCTCGTTCTGAATCTGACCATTCACCTCATGCTGACAGCAGGGCACGGCAAAGATCACCTTTGCCCCCCAGTCCACCGCCTTTTTCAGCGCATAATCCGTTGCCGTATCGCATGCGTGAAGCGACACTACCATATCTACCTCGTCTTCTTTTTCATAATCAGCGATATCTCCTCTCAGAAAACGCAGTCCCTGGTAGCCGTACTCCCTGGCAAGGCGGCTGCAGTGCCTGATCACGTCCTCCTTCAGATCCAGCCCCGTAATGGAAACCTCCCGGCCTTTTCTCTCATGAAGATAATAGTACAAGGCGAACGTCAGATAGGACTTTCCGCATCCAAAGTCAATAATATGGATGGGTCCCTCTCCAAATGCGGGCAGGATATCCTCCACGAATTCCAGATACCGGTTAATCTGCCTGAACTTATCGTATCTGGCCCGGACGATTTTTCCCTCCTGCGTCTGTACGCCGAGATCCACCAAAAACGGAACCGGCTTTCCTTCCTCCAGAAGATACTTCTTCGTCCGGTTGTGGGACAAATCAGGCAGGATATCTCTTTTCTGCGGGTCTCGCTGAACCTTGGAGCTCTTTACGGTAATCTTTCCCTTTTTGCTCACAAGCGCCCCGATGCGCCTTTCCATGCTTTCCCCCTCAAGCTGGCGGAAGTCGTTTTCCATACGGCCAAGAATCTCCACAAGAGCGCTTGGCTTGTCCATATTTTCGTGGAACACCTTTGTCCCCTCATAGACCGTCATCTGAAAAAGGAGCTCACCCTTCACTGTCACGGGGCGGAATTTAACCTTAAACGCCCCTTCTTTCTTCCTTGGATTGCTCAAAATCAGCTGATAAAGCTGATCCGACAAAATATTGTTAAGCATCTCGCGTAATTCATCCATACTGCCCGGCTTTCCTTTTCTCTCAAATTTCCGAAAATTCTGAGAGGAAACCGGGTGCGCCTTTGACTCCGGTTTCCCTCCGATACATACAGTTTAAATATTTATGTTTCAAACCACAACTAAAACCTCAAAATTCCTCTTCGTGAATTATGTCTTCTTTTATAGATTTCGTAAAAAAGCAGAATCTGGATCATATCTCCCATCCATTCCCACTTTTCAGGCGGAACCCTTTCTTCCTCCTCCTTTTTCTTATCTTCCGTTTTAATCCTGTCAAGGATATCCATGGAAAGCTTGTAGAGCTGCCACCTGTCGGGATATTCGTCATAGATCATGCTGCCCTCATAGTCCAGCCGGTCCAGAATGGAAGAGATCATCTTCTGATATCTCTTCGCCTCAGCCGGATACATCTGCTGCAGGTACTCAAGATCCCTGATAATGGAATCCTCCTCCTGATAATACATGGGAAGAGGGTATGTCATATAGAAAGGCAGAATTCTTCGTTCATACATTGCGGCAAAACTTCCTTATTTCTTTACAGTTATACTATGCAGCTTCTATTTGAGAAGTTCGCCCGAAAGTCGCTTCATCCGCCTTACATCCTCCCTGGAACACGGCTCCTGCCCATATCTCGCCTTCTCATACAGGCGTGAGAACTCATACGCCGCACTGCCCTTTTCAGGAAACAGAATCCGGCCGCATTCCCTTGCCGTGCCTCCCAAAAGAAGCTTCTCCTCTTTTTCATCCCTTTTTCTATAATATTTCCTCCTCATGGAAACAAAATACAGCCTTCGGATCGCCTGTCCGGGAGTTTTCGCCGCAAACAGCAGTTCCCTCTTTTGCTCTTTTGCCCTTTCAGACCGGGCCAGCCTTTCGATTTTATCGCCGCCATACTTCTCCCGCCCGGCGGTCTTTTTCCCGGAGGAGCCAAAGGCGGCGTTCACCAGACGAAGGAAGCCAAAGAGAACGGCGGCCACAGCGGCTGCCGTAGCCGCTGCGGACAGAAGAAAGAAAAGCCCGTCCAATATCCTGGAAAGAGGGGAGGCTTCCCCCTGTTCCATGGGCATCATGAACATCCCGGCGTTTTCCTGCGCTTCCTGAACAATCTCCCCGGCCGCTTCCCCTCCCTTTGGCAGGAGAGAAGCCAAAAAGGAAAGCGCCGCAAACAATCCCTTCCGAATGATCTCCCCGAGCCAGACAAACGCCCGCCTGTCCGCACTCAGGCAGATCGCCGCCGCACAAATGAAAAGAAACCCCAGCACCAGGCCAAAGGAAGAGGCAAACGCCCTCTCAACCGGTATATTCTCCGTGGTTCTGCGGTTCACGTCCATATAGTGGAGAAAGTGAACCAGATAGAGATACAGAAAATAAAGCAGGGCATATCCGATCATAAGAAAAATCAGGAATTCAACGTTCCCGCCCTGGGCCTGATAGACGTCCAGCAGATAGAGGGCAAAAAACAGGCAGGCGGCCGCCAGCGGAAGAACGACCTCGCGTCCTCTCTCCTTACGGGTAAGGCGCCTGTGAACGCTGAGCAGGGAGAGCAGGACAGCGGTTGCCCCGAAAATGATCTTTTCCGACAGATTCCGTCCCCAGAAAGCCGCAAGAAGCCAGGGCGCAAGAACATGGATGCCAAAGAAAAGAAGCCTGCTGCCGCACAGCTCCCGAGTCAGATAAAACAGCACCGGCACAAGCACCGGAAAAAACATGCGCGCATTCCCCGGCCACTGCCTTACCACATCCAGAAACAGCACCGCCTGCAATGCCGCAATCAGTATATAATTTAAAACCTCCGCCAGTATATTCCCTGCGATTTCCACTCTGCGACTCAACGCTCTTCCTCCAAAATCTTTACAATGCTTCCCATAAGCTCATCCCTGATGTCTCCCTGTTCCATCTCCTTCACCGGACAAAGCCAGCTGAAAGCCTCCCTCTCCTTATATCTGCCTAGCAGCTGTTGAAAATCCTCGTGACGGTCCGGAGAAATAAAGACCGTATAGAGCGCCTCGCTGCCGAATATCTCTTCAGAAAAGCACTGCGCAAAATCATCCGCCGGCTTTTGAAGATCCAGCCTTGCCAGCATTTTGCAGATATTCTCCAGATTTCCCGCACCGGATACGCCCTCCAGGCTAAGGGGCCGCCCCGTGACGCAGTCTTTGGCATTGGCGTAAACGCTGACCTGTACCCCGCTTTCAAGCAGCCCCCTGGCAAGGCGGGCACAGATGCTGATGCTCATTTCCAGAAGCTCCTCCCGCCTTAGGATATTTCTGTCCTGGAGATTCAGAAAAATCCGGACCGCCTTCACCGCCGTATGCTCCCTGATATTGACCTTCAGCTCCCCGGTCTTGGCCGTCGCCTTCCAGTTGATGGACTTCATCTCATCATAGGGCTCATACTCCCGGATTCCCCGGTGTGTGAAGGGGTCGGTCAGCTCATAACGGCGCACGGCGATCTCCCCGCTGATCCTGCGCACCGCCTCCTGCAGGAGCGGGGACTCATAAAGCCCGGGCAGCACGTAAATCCTCTGTTCGCTCTGCATATGTCCGTGCAGCTCTTCCGAAAAGAACAGATCCGTCCCTACAAGATCGATTCCCGATATTCCATAATATCCCCTGTGAGGGCACTGAACACGGTGCGTCCTGGTGATCCTCTGAAAAGGCATGACAGAAAAAAGATCGTTCCGATAGTACTGATCGGTCACTGCGCCGTTATCGGTGTCCTCAAACTTAAGCTTTCTGGAGCATTGAAACTTAACCTTAAGGGACGGAATGGGAAGCCATTTGCGATTCTCCACCACCTCAAAAAGAGCGGTCTCTTCCCCCGCCTGCACCATCTCCTCCTGAAAAGAAACCTCCACCCGGATCCCCTCGGCCCAAAACCTCCGGTACAGAAATTTCTGGAACCAGAACAGCCCTGCCGCAAACAGGGCGATAAAAAACAGAATCATAGCCTCGAAAAATCCTCCGTCGGAGCAGGCACGGCATCAAGGATTTCCCTGATCATCTCTCCCGCCGCATCCTTCTTCTGGTAACTATAGGAACCGTAAGAAATTACCAGTCTGTGGGCCAGCACGGGAACCGCAATCCTCTTTACGTCATCCGGAATACAGTAATCTCTCCCGTCCAGGGCCGCATAAGCCCTGGCGGCGCACATAAGCGCCAGTGCGCCTCTGGTACTGACGCCCACGATTACCTTCTCCCGGGATCTCGTGGTGCGCACAATCTCTACCATATATTTTTTCAGGGCATCGCAGACAAACACTTCGCCCGCTTCCTTACGCATCTGTCCAAGTTCTTCCTTTGTGGCCACAGGAGAGAGCTCCAGATAGGGATCGTTCTTTCCGAACCGGTCAAGGATCTCCCACTCCTCCTGCCCGGAAAGCCCTCCCAGCGAGAGCTTCATCATAAAGCGGTCAAGCTGAGCCTCCGGGAGGGGAAAGGTTCCAGAGGTTTCAACCGGATTCTGTGTGGCAGCCACAAAGAACGGCTCCGACAGAGAAAAGCTTACCCCGTCTATGGTCACCTGTTTCTCCTCCATACATTCCAGCAGGCCGGCCTGCGTCCTGGGCGTGGCTCTGTTGATCTCGTCCGCCAGCAGGATATTGGTAAAGACCGGTCCCCTGCGCAGATCAAACTCATTGCTCTTTCTGTTAAATACATTCATACCGGTAACGTCGCTCGGAAGAAGATCGGGCGTAAACTGGATTCTGGAAAAGTCCGCATCCAGAGACCTGGCCAGGGATTTTACCATTTTCGTCTTACCGGTTCCCGGCATATCCTCCAGAAGCACGTGTCCCCCTGACAGAAGCGCAGTCAGAAGGAATGTGATGACTTCCCGCTTTCCCACAATAACCTTCTCCACATTTTCAATGATTTTTTTCCCCTTCTCGCAGGTAATTCCCATCGAAGCCTCCTATCTGTATAAAGCAAAGATAGGGGCAGTATTTATACCGCCCCTAAAGTCTTATCTGATAACACTGATACGGGCCAATGCCCTCTGCAGAGCCGTCTGGGCCCGCAGAATATCCGTTTCGGGAGTTTTGGTACGTAGCCTCTCCTCCGCCCTCTCCTTTGCACGCTTAGCACGCTCCGCATCGATTTCCACCGGCCACTCGATAATCTCGGCCAGAATCACCACCTCATCCTGAAGAATTTCGGCAAACCCTGCGTGAAGCGCAGCTTCCTTCGTCCCTTCCGCCTCGGTGATCGTCAGAATACCGGGACTTATGATTACAGTGGTGGGAACATGTTTCTTTAAAACACCGATTTCCCCTTCAATGGTATTAAATTCCACCATGGAAACCTCTCCCTTATAAAACACACGGTCGGGAGTAATGATCCTTAATGAGAATAAATTATTGTCTGCCATCTATAATCTCCATCTGATGAAACATCATCTTTACTTCTTTACGCGGGCAAGTACGTCATCAATGCTTCCTGCATTTAAGAAGTAGCTCTCGGGTATAGAGTCATGCTTGCCTTCCAGAATCTCCTTAAATCCGCGAATCGTCTCGTTGATGGGAACGTATTTTCCGGAATATCCGGTAAACTGCTCCGCAACGAAGAACGGCTGTGACAGGAACCTCTGTACTCTTCTGGCACGGCCGACCACCAGCTTATCGCTTTCTGACAGCTCATCCATACCGAGAATTGCAATGATGTCCTGCAGCTCTTTGTATTTCTGAAGAATCTCCTGAACGCCTCTGGCCACATCATAATGCTCCTGTCCCAGGATCTTGGGATCCAGAATCCTTGACGTGGATTCCAACGGATCCACTGCCGGATAAATACCGAGCTCCACGATGGAACGGGAAAGTACCGTCGTAGCGTCCAGATGGGCAAACGTGGTTGCCGGAGCCGGGTCGGTAAGGTCGTCCGCAGGCACATAAACCGCCTGAACGGACGTGATGGAACCGTTCTTTGTGGAGGTGATACGCTCCTGAAGAGCGCCCATCTCCGTCTGAAGCGTGGGCTGATACCCCACCGCCGAAGGCATACGCCCAAGAAGCGCGGAAACCTCTGAACCAGCCTGCGTGAAACGGAAAATATTGTCGATAAAGAGAAGAACGTCCTTTCCGCCCTTGTCACGGAAATACTCCGCCATGGTAAGTCCCGTAAGCCCCACCCTCATTCTCGCTCCGGGGGGCTCGTTCATCTGACCGAACACCATGGTGGTCTTGTCGATAACTCCTGATTCCGTCATCTCGTGATAAAGGTCGTTTCCTTCCCTGGTTCTCTCTCCCACGCCGGTAAACACGGAATATCCGCCGTGCTCTGTCGCGATGTTTCGGATCAGCTCCTGAATGAGCACGGTCTTACCTACGCCGGCTCCTCCAAACAGCCCGATTTTTCCACCCTTCTGATAAGGGCAAAGAAGGTCTACCACCTTGATACCCGTCTCGAGAAGCTCCTGCTGGGTGGACTGCTCCACAAATTCGGGAGCCGGTCTGTGTATGGGTTCATAGCTCACTCCGGAAGGAGCGGGCTTATTGTCAATGGGCTCACCAAGTACGTTGAAAATACGTCCAAGCGTGTTCTCTCCTACAGGCACACTGATGGGAGCTCCCTGAGCGATTGCATCCATGCCTCTGACCAGTCCGTCCGTGGTTCCCATGGCAATACATCTTACCGTATCGTCGCCAAGATGCTGTGCCACCTCCACGGTAAGCTCGCCGCCATCTTTCAGCGGTACCTTGACAGCTTCATTAATCTCAGGCAGTCTGTCACTGAACTTCAGGTCAAGTACGGCGCCCACGATCTGCGTGATCTTACCAGTGCTTTTTTCCGTGGCCCTGCTATTTAAATCTGCCATTTTTCCCTCTTTCTGCCTAATACTACAGGCTTATTTTTTCTTTGATAGGTCGCAACACTATGACATAGCCGCTATGATATAACCGCTATGATATAGCGTTTGCTCCCGCAATAATCTCAGTCAGCTCCTGAGTGATGGAACCCTGGCGCGCCCTGTTGTAAAGAAGCGTCAGATTACTGATCATTTCCTCCGCATTGCTGGTAGCCGAATCCATGGCCTGCATTCTGGCCCCGTTTTCACTGGCTACCGCTTCCACCATGCCGCCGTAAATCAGGCTGGTGACATACTTGGGAATAATCAGATCCAGTGCTTCCTCATCCTTCGGCTCAAAGTTCATCAGCGCCCGGTCCTCCTGCTCCTTCTGTGCGGCTGCCGCTTCATCGGAAGAAGCGGCCACCTCCACGGGCAGAAGCTTTAAGAGCGTGGGGATATGCACCACTGTATTCTTAAACGCCGTATAGGCAAGATAGATCTCGCTGATCTCGCCCTTGGCAAACGCATCCAGAACATCCTTACAGATTTTCATGGCATCCGCATAGACAGGCTCCTCAATCACGTCAGAATAATCCGCCTTGATCTCATAAGACCTTTGCAGGGCGTCCCTTCCCTTCTTACCAATCGCATAAATGCTCAGATCCTCGCCCGCCAGCTCTCCCTGTGTGATCAGCTTGATCACATTGGAATTGTAACCGCCGGCAAGCCCTCTGTTCGAGGTAATCACAATAACGGCTTTTCTTCCCGTCTTTGCGTCATTTCCTCCGGTTCCCAGAAATCTGTGATTGAGATTTTTGGTTTTTGCCAGAATGGACTGAACCGTACTGTACATGCAGCGGAAATAATTGTCGGATTTTTCTGCATTCTGCTTTGCTCTCTGCAGCTTAACAGTAGAAACAAGCTTCATTGCTTTGGTAATCTGCTGGGTACTCTGGATACTTCCCCTGCGCCTTTTTATGTCTCTCATTGAGGCCATAATTTAATCACCTTTTCTTTCTGCTGTTATTTAATGAACGCTGCCTTGAATTCTTCAATCGCCTTCTTAAGAGTCTCCTCCGTCTGTTCGGAAATCACCTTTTCCTGTGCAATCGAATTGGGAACCTGCGGATATTTGGTGTCAAGGAATTCAAAGAACTCCGTCTCAAACCTGGTAATGTCCCCGGTCGGTATATCCAGCAGATATTTATTGGTAGCGGCATAAATGATAATAACCTGATACTGTACCGGCATTGGCTTGTACTGAGGCTGCTTTAACACTTCCTTGATCCGCTCGCCCTGCGCCAGCTTTTCCTTTGTGTCCGCATCCAGCTCGGAACCGAACTGTGCGAAAGCCGCAAGCTCTCTGTACTGCGCCAGCTCCACACGGATGGGGCCCGCAATCTTCTTCATGGCCTTGATCTGTGCGGCGCCTCCCACACGGGATACGGAAAGTCCCGCATTAACAGCCGGACGGAAACCGGAGTTAAACATCTCGGTTTCAAGATAAATCTGTCCGTCAGTAATCGAAATAACATTCGTAGGAATATAGGCAGAAACGTCTCCTGCCTGAGTCTCAATGATGGGCAGAGCCGTCAGGGAGCCTCCGCCGTACTCCTCACTCATGCGGGCCGCTCTCTCAAGCAGTCTGGAATGAAGATAGAACACGTCGCCGGGATAAGCCTCGCGTCCGGGCGGCCTCTTGAGAAGCAGGGAGAGTGTACGGTAAGCCGCCGCATGCTTGGTCAGGTCATCATAGATCACCAGAACATCCTGCCCGCTCTCCATCCATTCCTCTCCGATTGCACAGCCTGAGTAGGGTGCAATGTACTGCAGAGGAGCCAGCTCGCTGGCCGTAGCTGCCACAACCGTGGTATAGGCAAGTGCGCCGAACTCTTCCAGCATTTTCACGATGGATGCGACGGTGGAAGCCTTCTGGCCGATCGCCACGTAAATACACTTTACTCCCTGTCCCTTCTGGTTAATAATCGTATCAATGGCAATGGCGGTCTTACCTGTCTGCCTGTCGCCGATAATAAGCTCTCTCTGTCCCCTTCCGATGGGCACCATGGCATCAATTGCCTTGATACCGGTCTGAAGCGGCGTGTCAACCGACTTTCTTGTGATGACGCCGGATGCCACTCTCTCAATCTTGCGGTACTTATCTGTCTGGATCGGTCCCTTTCCGTCAATGGGCTGGCCCAGCGCATTGACAACACGGCCCAGCATCGCATCACCTACAGGAACCTCAACAACACGGCCTGTGGTTTTCACCGTGTCTCCCTCGTTGATGTTCTTGTGGCTTCCCAGAAGTACGGCGCCCACATTATCCTCTTCCAGATTCAGGACCATGCCGTAAACTTCACCGGGGAACTCAAGAAGCTCTCCCTGCATTGCGTTTTCCAGACCATGCACACGGGCGATTCCGTCGGCAACCTGAATAACCGTACCGACATCTGATACTTCAAGCTCTGAAGCATATCTTTTAATCTGCTCTTTGATTACAGAGCTGATTTCTTCCGGTCTTAAATTCATGGTTCTTACGCACCTTTCTTAAATTTATTCCTCACAAAACCTTATGACTCAATTCTCGTTTTAAGCATCTGCCTCTGCATCTTCAAAAGCCGTGTGCTGACGCTGCCGTCAACCACTCTGTCCCCAATGCGGATGACCATGCCTCCGATCAAACTCTCGTCCACATCAAAGTGCATTTCCATCTTCGTAAAAGATGTGGTGGCAAGAAGTTTGTCTTCTATCTCTCTGCGCTTTGCCTCACCGAGCGGAATTGCCGTGACAACATAGGCGATGCCGATCCCCTTAAGCCTTTTCACCTCGTCTATGAAATAATCAAGGATCCCGTCGATCTCTCCATATCTGTCCTTATTGATCAGAAGATGAAGAAAACCTGTGAGCTCGTCGGAGATTTTCCCCCTGAAAACCTGATCGATCACTTCCTCTTTTCTCTCCTTGAGAATTTTGGGATGATTCATCAGCCTTCCAAAATCGGGATTCTCTGCCAGTATCGCCTTGAAAGCCATGACCTCCTCAAGGAAAGTCTCCTCCCGGCCTTCCTCCGCCGCCAGTTCAAACAAAGCTTCTCCATATGTTTTTGAAACTAGCTTAGCCATGTGCTCTCACCTATTTCTTTCAACGTTTCATTAACAAGGCTTTCCTGTATGCTTGTGTCTATGGACGCCCTTACCACCTTGCCTGCCATCATGGATGCGATCACTACCATTTCACGCTTCACGTCGTCAGCGGCCTTCTGCTTCTCAAGCTCGGCTTCCACTCTCGCTCTCTCAATGATCCTGGCAGCCTCTTCCTTGGCATCGGCCACGATTTTGTTTTCGTTGGCAAGCGCCCTTTTCCTGGCATCGCTTAAGATTTCGTCCGCTTCCTTATCAATGTTCTTTAATTTATCCTCATATTCTGCCTTAAGAGCAGCCGCGTCTTCCTTGTCCTTTGCGGCGCCCTCAAGCTCGCCTCTGATCTTATCCTGCCTCTTTTTGAGGAACTCCCTGGCAGGGTTAAAAAGGAAATAAGATGCGAACAAAAACAGCACGAAGATTGAAATCATCATCAGCCCCGCATCTGCAAGCAGCTGCAGATCCAGGTCAAACAACCTCGGTTCCATCCGTCAGCCTCCTTTCTATCCTTATATTTAAGCATTCTTCTCCGGAAAAACCTGACGGCTTACGGTACCAAAGGCTTAACGAATAACAGAAGGATCGCCACGAGCAGACCGTACAGACCGGTTGTCTCCGCTACCGCCTGGCCGAGAAGCATGGTAGAGGTAACGTCAGATTTTGCCCCGGGATTTCTTCCAACTGCGGCTGCCGCATGTCCTGCCGCAATACCCTGTCCGACACCAGGTCCGATACCGGCAATAACAGCCAGACCTGCACCGATTGCTGAACAACCCAATATAAAGTTCGTATTAAATTCCATTTTTGTTTCCTCCTTGTGCTTTTAAGCATAATTATGATTGATTTTGCGGTTCCCTGTTCGGGAAGCCGCATATAGCAGAGTGTTTTTCACTCTCAGCTTTCCTCTGTGGTGCATGCATCCGTGATATAAGTCATCGTCAGCATACAGAACACGTACGTCTGAATCGCTCCGGAGAACAAATCAAAGTAAACGTGCAGCGCCGCAGGCCACATAAGGGCGACCTTGTTCAGCAGCGCATAGATAAGCGCCATGATTGCCGTTCCTGACAGAATGTTGGCAAACAGACGCAGCGACAGCGAAACCGGCACTGCCAGATCGCTGATAATATTGATCGGCGCCCAGATCGGCCACGGACTGCACAGTCCCTTGATCACTCCCGACACCTTCTGATGCTTGAACTTGTTGAAGTGGATCAGTACAAACGTAATGATACCAAGCGCAAAAGTCACGCCGTAATCGGCAGTGGGCGGCCGAAGGCCCAAAAGGCCGGATATATTGCTGATCAGAATAAAAATAAAGATCGTGCCGATATAATTACGGAAGTTGACGGCATATTTGCCCATAACGCCTCCGATCATGCCATCGAGCATTTCCACCACGATCTCAACCACATTCTGAAACGTACCCGGAACCTCGCTTGCCCGCTTAATCGCCCTGTTGGCAAACAGACAGAACGCCATGATAATCAGCATCACGATCAGCACGCACACATGCGTTCTCGTAATCCAGACCGTCTGTCCGAACAGCTCGTAGGAGAAGACCCCGTGAATCATAAAATCCACCTCAGTTCCCCCTGACAACAGGATTCCCTGCCCCATATTCTCACCTCCTTATCTACTGCTCACCGGCAGATTCTTCTATGATCAACTCAGGCAGAATTTCCTCACCGTAAAAAATCCTGCTGATTTTGCGGGTAAAAAAATGCATATAGGCGGACACCTTCAGTCCCATCACCCCCAAAAAAGCCCACAGAGGGTTTCCCACTTCCGAGGCCGCCACGGCAATCAGAACTGCCACAGTCAGAACATAACGGATGATATTCTGCCTGCTCATATAGGCCACCGCATTCTTTTCCCCCAGGTCAAGGCCCAGATCCAGGGATCTCCACATATGATATGCGTAAACCCCGGCCGTTAGAATTCCGATCCACAGCCCGATACTGCTGCCTGCCCTGTCCCGTGTCATAAATGCAAACAGCTGGCATATGACTCCGAAAATCAGTATGCCGCTCAGAAGCTCAAACAATGTCCTGTTCATTCTTGTGATGACTGCCTTCATCCTTTTTCTCCTCCCGGGCCGCCCCTTCGCTTCTCCTGGATCTTCTGCCGCCGTGGAGATAAGCCTCCTGGCTGCTGTCCCGCTCAAAGATTCTTCTGGAAAAACGGTAAATATTCCAGAAGCCCGCCACGGCGCCCACAAAAAACAGAATGATGAAAAAGCAGGAAGTTCCCAGCTTCTCGTCGAGAAACCCTCCAAAAAAAGAACAGGCAAGGACAGGGACCAGTATATTAATACCAAACTGTCCTATCATTGCCAGGGACTGATACACACTTCGATTATATTTCAACGTGTTTCTCCTCCTCCGGACTCCCAGGATAGATTACTCCATGCTAATCCATACCGCTTGCACCTACGTATAAGATTATATCATTTTTTTTCAGGATGTCTAGGAAAAAGTTGACTTTCTGCCAATTTCGGGGTAGTATTTTGAAAACGGATTCTTTTTTGGAAGAGGAGGTACTATGAACAGCCCAATCCTGTACCGAAGACGCCTGATTCCCGACGAATGCATCCCCCTTAAGGATGACATTATTTTAGAGTGCACCAGCGAGCGTATCGTCACCTCCTGGAAGGCACTGCGTCCCAAAAAAGATCTGCATCACGGCTACTCCTGCTATTTTCTCCGGGAAGGGATCAAGGTCAGCAAATTTTATTACGAGGACGGACGGCTCCTGTACTGGTACTGCGATATCGTCGATTACGACTATTCGCCCTCGGATAACATACTGATCGTAACGGATCTTCTCGCTGATGTCATTCTGTATCCGGATGGCTTTGTGAAGGTCGTGGATCTGGACGAACTGGTGACCGCCCTGGAATCCCGTTCCCTGTCTCTTGACGCACTGAAATCCAGCCTGCTAAGATTAAACCGGCTTCTCGCCGTTATCTACGCAGGCCGTTTTCATACCTACACGGTACCTATCGAAAATCTGGAATCTCCCGTCTGATCGTTTATCACCCTGTCAATAGAAGATATGGCCACCGATCTGTTTTCCGGAAAGGCCTTCTATGGGTGTGCGGAAAAACAGGCAGCTTCCCACTGTGGTAGCGCCCTTCATGGCCTGATCCGCCGCCTGGTAGCAGGCAGGCGTGGCGTGATCCTCCGCAAGCGCCAGGGCGAGCCGTCCACTGGCCACCGGGGAAAACTGCTTATTCTGATAGATGACGCCCACAACGGTGTCCGGAAATACAGCGCTCATCACCCGGTTCATCACCACGGCCCCTACTGCGACCTGTCCCTCAAAGGGCTGGTTTCCCGCCTCGCAGTAAATCAGGTTCGCCAGAAGATATCTGTCCCCGTCCGCAAAGGAAATCTCGGAAATATCTCTCCACGCCGACTGCGCCGCCAAAAGCGACAATCTCCGCTCTTCCTCCAGCTGCTTCTGAAGCTGGGCAATGTTGTTATTCTGTTCCGCCAGCTCCTGTTCATAGGCGAGCATTTCCTGCTCCGCCTCCGAAATCTTGTGCTGGTAATTGGAAATCTTGCCGGAAGTCTGGCTGACCAGGCCCGCAAAACGGCTCTGCTCCGCCTCCACCTTCACCCGCAGCTCGTCCAGCTCCTCCTTTTCGCCGATCAGCCTTGCCTTTGTCTGCTCGATCTGCGCCCTCGTCTCCTGATACGAGGCGAGCTGCTGCCTGTCGTAAGCCGAGAGCTGCTCGATATATTCATTCCGGTTCAAAAGCTCCGAAAAACTGGCTGAGCCAAACAGCATTTCCAGCAGGATATAGTCTCTCTTCTCATACATGAACTGAATACGCTTTTTCATGGCCTCATACTGTTCCCGCTCGATCCGCTCCGCTTCCTCAAGCGCCGCCTGGGTCTTATCGATCTCCCCCAGTTTTATCCGGATCTGTTCTTCCAGATCAGCAAGATTGTTACTCACCTGCGTAAGGCTGTTGTTGAGGCTGTTCAGCTCTCCTTTAAGGCCCTCCGTGGTTTCCTGGAGATCGCCAAGCTCCTCCCTGGTGGAATTCAGCGCATTTTCCGTCTTTTTCTTTTCTTCCTTTGCCTCATTCAGTTTCTTTTCCGTGTCTTTGACATCTGCATAAGCAGTTGTGGGAACGGCACACAGCAGCAAAGCCACCGCCGCACACCCGGCGATGCCGCGCCGGGCAATACCTCGAACAGTGCGCCGGGCAATGCACTGTCTTCCTGCCCCTCTCATCTGTGGTTCACCCGCCTTTCGCACCCTTATTTCGTGCCGAAAATTCTGTCCCCGGCATCGCCAAGGCCAGGCACAATATAACCGTGGTCATTGAGCTTTTCATCCAGGGCTCCTACATAGACATCCACATCAGGATGCGCCTCCTGCATGGCCCTGATCCCCTCAGGCGCCGCAATAATGCACATAAAATGAATGTTCTGGCATCCCTTGTCCTTGAGCATCTGGATCGCCGCCACCGAGGAGCCGCCGGTTGCAAGCATGGGATCCACCACAAACACTTCTCTCTCCGCACAGTCCGCCGGAAGCTTGCAGTAATATTCAACCGGCTTTAAGGTTTCCGGATCCCGGTAGAGACCGATATGGCCGATCTTTGCCGCCGGAATCAGGTTCAGCATTCCGTCCACCATGCCTAGCCCCGCCCGCAGGATCGGCACGATAGCCATTTTCTTTCCCTTAAGCTCCTTCACCGTGGTTTCGCAGATGGGCGTCTCAATCTTCACATCCGTCAGCGGCAGATCCCTGGTGGCCTCGTAACAGATCAGCATGGCAATCTCGCCGATTGTCTGTCTGAAATCCTTGGTTCCGGTCTCGATTCTTCTGATATATCCGATCTTGTGCTGGATCAGCGGATGATCCATAATAATTGTTCTTGCCATTTTTATACCCATGCCTTTCCCGCATGCGCCCTTCCCATGTGGGAATAGGCCCAAATGCGTAGATTGAAAATTTCAATTTTCAATCTTACCTCCACATTCTCATCCTTTGTTTTTATACTCCCGTCCGTTTCTCTCCCGTCAGGACTCGATCTTTGCGATTCTCCTGATATGATTCTCCCCTTTCGAAAACTCCGTGTCAAGGAAAGCATCCACGATCTCCATAGCAAGATTAGGTCCGGTGAAACCGCCTCCCATGGCCAGAACGTTGGCGTCATTGTGAAGCCTCGTCATCTTTGCCAGATAGGCGTCCGTGCACAGGGCGCAGCGCACCCCCCTTATCTTGTTTGCCGCTATGGAAATCCCTATTCCGGTGGTGCAGATCACGATTCCTTTTTCGCAGGCCCCCTCCGCAACCGCCCGGGCCGCAGCCTGTCCAAATTCCGGATAGTCGCAGGAGCTCTTGTCAAAGCACCCGAAATCCTTGTATTCTATCCCCCTCTCCTCCAAATGCTTCATGACCTGTACCTTGAGGTCATACCCTCCATGATCGCTTCCAAGCGCTATCATCATGTCCTCTCTCCTTTCTGATCCTGTTTTTTGTCTGTATCCGCCTGTATGATCTGATGGCCTGCCGCCTTCAAAAGCCGGTTCATAACCGCTTCTCCCACTCCCTGTCCCTCAAAGAATTCCGCATAGATGAACTCTGCGTTTTCCTCATCGAATTCCCTGAGGATACGAAACAGCTCTCTTGCTGCCGTCTCCCCGTCATGGCGTTTTCCCATGCTTTTCACCACATCCGCCGTATACCGCTCCGCCGTCTCCTGGGCGGCGATCACTCCGGTCCTGACCCCCTGCCTTCTCTTCAGGGCGGTCTGTTCATTAATATATGCACACACCTGATCCGCCGCTCCCTGTACGAGAAAGAGACTGCCCTTTGGCGCATAATGCCTGTATTTCATACCCGGAGCCCTGGGAGCCTGTCCCGAATCCGCTTCCATCACGGTCCGGTCCGTCTGCACCTGCCCCGCGACCTCCCTGATCATGTCCTGCGTGATATATCCCGGACGCAGGATCACGGGCTCCGGTTCGGTAAAGTCAACGATCGTGGATTCCAGGCCGATCTGCGCCGGTCCGCCGTCGATGATCAGATCCACCCGTCCGTCCAGATCCTCGATCACATACTTTGCCAGGGTTGGGCTTGGCCTGCCGGAACGGTTGGCGCTCGGGGCCGCCACAAAGCCTCCCGCCGCACGAATCAGCGCCCTGGCCGTCTTATGGGAGGGCATCCGCACCGCCACGGTTTCCAGGCCTCCGGTTGTGGCATTCGGCACAATATCCGCCTTGTGAAAAATCATGGTAAGCGGTCCCGGCCAGTATCTGTCCGCCAGAAGATAAGCCCCCGCAGGCACGTTCCGTGCAATCGCACAAAGATCATCCATATCCGCAATATGGATGATCAGCGGGTTATCGCTGGGCCGCCCCTTTGCCGCATAGATTCTGGCGGAAGATTCCCCGCTCAGGGCGTCCCCTCCAAGTCCGTACACGGTCTCCGTGGGAAACGCCACCAGGCCGCCCCTTTTCAGAATCCTTCCGGCTTCCTCAATGACCTTCATATCTATATTATTTTCATCGATCCTGACAACTTTTGTTTTCATTTTTCGATTTCCTTAAGTTTCTGTGTCAAAATATACTTTATCACATTTTTTTTCGTTTGACTAGTATGATTGCTCCGCAGCATGATTGGACTTGATTTTATTGGAATCCTATTTTAAAATTGATTTGCGGAGATCATAAATCTCCAGGCAAAAAGGAGGCAGCTGTATGCAAAAATGTATTTTAGTAGTGGACGATGACGAAATGAATCTGAAGAGGACAAAACGGATCCTGGAGAAGGAATACGACGTACTCCTTGCCCGGTCAGGCCTTGAGGCGCTTGATAAGCTTAAGGGCGAACGGGCCGACATGATCCTTCTTGATATAGCGATGCCGGAGATGGACGGGCTTGAGACCTTTAAACGCATGAAAGGGCTTGCGATTGATATCCCCGTTATTTTTCTGACAGCCTCCGGGGATGAGGACGACGTTTTAAACGCCATCATGTTAGGAGCGGTCAATTACCTAAAAAAGCCCTTTACCCCGCAGGAGCTCCTCAGGCGCATCGCAATGGGGCTTGAGAAAAAATGAGAGAGAGAAGTCAGACAAGCATCCACCTTCTTCTGGCCTGCATAGTCACTATGTTTGGCACCATGCTGATCCTGCTCACCCTGTCCATGTCCTGGGAACTCTGGATGGTTCCGATCATCGTGGTGGGCAATTCCCTGGTATGGTTTTTCCATATCGCAAGGGTGGGGTCCGAGAACTTTTATGAAAACTTGTGCGCCGGCCTTTTGATGATCGGTTTCTTTTTCTTTGGGGTTCACAATGTGATTCTCTTTGACATCCCTGCCGTTGCCTGCATGATACTTCTTATTTTTTCCATGTTTGACAAAAAAAAGCTGCCGTATATAACGATTGCGCTCTATCTGACAGAGCTTCTCTACCATTTCTTTTTCCTGCATACCATCCATCCGGACATGGGGCCGCGGGACGTGGTTCGTCTTGGTTTCGGCGCAACCGTGGTGGCGGGCTCTGCGGCCATTGCCCTGTACCGCATCAACCGAAGGTGCGAGGACCGGGATCTGCAGGCGGGCATCCTGTCCCAGCTGGAAACCGCAGGGCGGCAGAATGCCGAGTTTCTGTCCAATGTGTCCCATGAGCTGCGCACACCCATCAACATGGTGCTCGGCATCAGCGAGGTCATCCTGGAAAAAGACGTTTCTAAGGAGGTCCGAGAGGACGTGCGGTCCATCCAGCTGGCCGGAAAACGTCTCACCAACCAGATCAATAACATGCTGGACTATACGGAGATCGCAGAGGGTACGCTGACCCCGTCAAAAGAGCCGTATATGATCACATCGGTGCTCAATGACGTGATTACCATGGCGGCCATGCAGAGCAACATACATCAGCTGGAAATGGTGTTTGACATGGATCCGAAAATGCCCGCCGTCCTTATCGGGGACGCAGAAAAGCTTTCCCACGTTCTGAAAATCCTTCTGGAGAATTCCCTCAAGTTCACGGAGGAGGGCGGGATAAACGTCTGTATCGGGTTCCGCCGGGAGAGCTACGGAATCAATCTGATCATAGATATCAGCGATACGGGAATAGGCATGACAGCCTCTCAGCTGGCACAGATGTGCGATGATTTTTACCAGGCGGATTCCGGAAGCAGCCGCTTTGCCGGCGGACTGGGGCTGGGTCTTCCCATTGCCCGGGGCCTGCTCCATGCGATGGGCGGTTTTATCTATTTTGACAGCAAAGGGCTGCAGGGCCTTCAGGTTCATATCGCCATCCCCCAGGAGGTGGCTGACTACACGCCGACCATGCTCATTCATGATGTGGAGCGACTGTGTATCGCATGCTATTTCCGTCCGGAGCGCTACAGCTGTGACGAAATCAGGAAATATTATGACAACATGATTTTACATATGGTGGAAGGTCTGGGGATCGAGGGTTACCAGGCTCACAATTTTGAGGGGCTCTTAAAACTGCAGCGCAGCCATCCTCTGACTCACGTGTTTATCGCACAGTCCGAATACGAGGAAAACTGCTCATATTATGAAGAGCTGGCGGACACGCTCAGGGTAGTGGTGATTGCGGAACGCAATTTTCTGCCTGATACGGGCAGCCGTCTTCTGGTGATCCGCAAACCCTTCTTTGCCCTTTCCGTGGTGAATCTTTTAAACGGCGAGATGAAGGAAAATGGTTTTGAGGAAGCGCAGGCCGCAGGCCGCAGGCCATTCTCCTGCGTGGGCGTGCGCGCCCTTGCCGTTGACGACGAGGAAATGAATCTCGTGGTCGCAAAGGGAGTGCTTGGAAGTTACGGAATCCAGGTGGATACCTGTCCGAGCGGAAGAGATGCCATCCGGCGCTGCAGCGACATTTCCTATGACGTTATTTTTCTGGATCATATGATGCCCGGATTTGACGGCGTGGAAACACTCCGGAAAATCCGGGAGATGGAGGGCGGAATCTATCAGGATCTTCCTGTGATCGCCCTGACCGCCAACACCCTAAGCGGCGCAAGGGAAATGTTCCGCAGCGAGGGATTCACGGAATTCATACCAAAACCAATCGAGCGCGCCGTCCTGGAACGTGTGCTGCGAAAGGTTCTCCCAAAGAACTGCATTCAGTACGGAACGGCGCCTGTCAGTCCGGTACCCGTGCGGCAGGATGATGTCCCCGCCGCCGCAGCGGAGCCTCAAACCGCTGTCCAGCCCGCCGCCTCGCAGGCCGCAGTGCCGCAAGAGGAAAACGCGGCGCAAGAGCCGGGCACACCCTTTGACGCTCTTCTCCAGGCCGGCATTAACGTGCATCTTGGGCTGGATTACTGTGCCGGGGAGGAGGATTTCTATTGGGAAATGCTGCAGATGTTCTGCGAGCAGGGCGGGGAAAAGAAAGCGGAAATTGTCTCCCTCTATGAAGCCGCCAACTGGGCGGATTACGCCGTCAAGGTCCACGCCCTGAAAAGCACCTCGCTTACCATTGGAGCGGAGCTGCTCTCCGAACAGGCAAAGGCCTTAGAGCAGGCGGGAAAGAAAGGGGATACGGACTATATCCGCCAGAATCACCCCCCTCTCCTCGCTCTCTATGACCAGGTCTGCGGGAGCATTGCCGGATTACTTGAAAGACAGGAGGAAACGCCAGGTGTTGAAAAAATGGTTTGAAATAATCTTTGATCACAGAATCAGTCTGCAGGAGCGGATGTTCCGCGTGGTGACGGGCGTATGTATGGCTGCGCTGATTATCATTCTTCCAATGGGCAAGAATTTTGTAAACCTGTTGATTCTGGCGGCCAGCCTTGTCTGTATCTCCCTAATTGTAAAGATCAGCATTCGAAAGGATTGTATTCATACGGGCGCAACCGTTATTTCCGTATTGCTTCTCTTTCTTTTTCCTCTGAGTTTTTTTACGGCGGGCGGCTTTTACAGCGGGATGCCCGAATGGTTTGTGCTCTGTTTTATCTATATCAGCATTACTCTGGAAGGCAGGCGCAAGGGAGCCTTTTTCCTGCTCTGTTCGGCGGAGACGCTGCTGTGCTACTATGCGGCCCTGTATTTCCCGGAATTTGTAGCGCAGAATACCCGGCGCCATTCCTTCCTTGATTCCGCTGCTTCCGTCATTCTGGTAGGTGCGCTGACCAGCGTCCTTCTCCTGTTTCTGACCAGGCTTTACGAGGAGGAAAACGAGCTTACCAGACAGCAGAAAAAGGAGATCGAGGAGCTGAACCAGGCGGAGAATCATTTTTTCTCCAGTATGAGTCACGAAATCCGCACTCCCATCAACACGATTATCGGTTTAAACGAGATCATTCTCCGGGGCGACATCTCACAGGAAGTGGCCGAAAACGCAAGAAATATTCAGGGCGCAAGCAAAATGCTTCTGACTCTTATCAATGATATTCTGGATCTGTCCAAAATCAAATCCGGAAAAATGGAGATCGTGAACGTTTCCTATGAGACAGGGGCTCTTTTTTCGGAAATCGTGAATATGATCTGGATCAAGGCAAAGGAAAAGGGCCTGGAATTCCAGCTGCACGTGGATCCCTCCATTCCAAGCATGCTCTGCGGAGATGAGATCCGGATCAAGCAGGTTTTGATCAATCTGCTCAACAATGCGGTAAAATACACCTTCGAGGGCTCTGTCTGCCTTTCTGTCCGGTGCGAACGCCTGGGCCTGAACCGGGTACGCGTCTGGTATTCCGTGGAGGATACCGGACAGGGTGTAAAGAAGGAAAACATACCCTACATTTTCAATGCGTTTAAACGGGTGGACGAGGAGAGAAACCGTCATATCGAGGGAACCGGCCTCGGACTCAGCATTGTTCACCAGCTGGTGGGGCTGATGGGCGGAGAGATCAGTGTCAACAGTGTTTACACCAAAGGCTCCACCTTTGTCGTCACACTGGAGCAAGATATCGTGGACGGCAGGGAGCTTGGAGCCTTTACACTGGCTTCCCGTTCCAGAGTCCGCGAGGGAGAACAGTATCATCAGAGCTTTGAGGCTCCGGACGCCCATATACTGGTGGTGGACGACAACGACATGAATCTGAAGGTGGTGCAAAAGCTCCTTGCGCAGACAAAGGTTCAGATTGACACGGCGCCCAGCGCTGCACAATGCCTTAAGCTGACGCAGTATCAGCATTATGACGCAATTCTCATGGATCATCTGATGCCCGAAATGGACGGAATCGAATGCCTTCACGCCCTGCGCACACAGCCCGGCGGATTGTGTCAAAATGTTCCCGTGATTGCGCTCACCGCCAATGCGGGAAGCAACAACAAGCTTCTCTACCACAGGGAAGGGTTTGCAGGCTATCTGGCAAAACCCGTCAGCGGCGCACTGCTTGAGGCTGCAATCCTCAGTATTCTTCCAAAAGAACTGATCACAATGAATGAGCAGGCCAATCAGTCGGAGATTGGGAAAGACATTCTTATCTTTGAGCAGGCCAGAAGAAGATCTCTCATGATCACCACGGACAGTGTGTGCGATCTTCCGCAGGCTCTGATCCGGGAATTTGGCATTTCCGTATGTCCCTACTATGTCCGTACAGAGCACGGGCGGTTTCTGGATAATCTGGAGCTAAGCCCGGACGAGCTGCTCTCTCATATGGCCAGCGGGAAAACCGGCCTTTCCCAGGCTCCGGACGTGGAGGATTACGAAAGGTTTTTTGCTCAGAATCTGACAGAGGCCCAGAACGTGATACACATTACCATGGCCAGACACACCAGCCAGGGCTACCAGAACGCCCTTGAAGCGGCAAAATCCTTTGAGAATGTCACGGTGCTGGATTCGGGCCATCTCTCAAGCAGTATGGGCCTTGCCGTGCTCTATGCCGCCTCCATGGCTGAAAATCATGTCCCAAGGGCGGAAATCGCGGAGACGCTCAAAAGGCTCCGGCATTATATTTCCTCCGCATTTATCATTGACAACACACACATGATGTGCCAGGCGGGACAGATTTCCAAAAGAATACGGATTCTCTGCGATGCGCTTCTGCTGCACCCGATCATCATGCTCCGCAACAGCAAAATGATCGTAAGCGGCATAGAGATCGGCAGCTTTGCGCACATGGCAAGACGCTATATCCGTAAAATGCTCCTCAATCCAAAAAACATAGACCGGCGTATCCTCTTCATCACCTATGCCGGACTGGATGAAGAAAAGCTTCAGTATATCCAGAATCTGGTGCGGCAGTACTGCCCCTTCGAGCGCATTTATCTGCAGCAGGCCTCCGCTGCCATCGCAAGCAACTGCGGCCCCGGCTCCTTCGGTCTGCTGTTCGTGCGAAGGAATGATGTAAACATTACTTTCTCCGAGGCATCCAACACAACCGATTGACGCCCGGACAAATAAATATTACAAAAGGTGTGTGGCACAGGACAATTCCCGCAGCCTCACACCTTTTTTGCCCGGAGTCAACAATCCCGCTGCAGGCAACGGGGGTTGTTGACCCTTGCGGCATTCGCCAAATATCTGCTTGCGGCCGCTTGGCTCATTGCTCGCAGGAATCAAACTCCAGCGATCATCCGGCACTGTTTAAATATTTCACGACTCCCATATGAATGTTCCAGGCAAGTTTTTCCTGATACAGGGATGTCATCAGTTTTTCCGCCTCTTTTTGGTTGGAGAGAAAACCGCACTCCACGATCACGATCGGCTTCCCTGTCTTTTTCAACAGATAATAGCTGTCATTTCCCTTTGCCTGCCGCTTGTTCTCCGGATCCAGAAGTGCAAGCTGTTCCTGCAGAATATCTGCGAGCTTCCTGCCCTTTTCACTGGTCGCATAGTAAAAAACCTGCGCTCCCTTCACATACTCCTCATGGTAGCTGTTCTGATGAATGCTCACCACAAGAGCCGGATCCGCCTTCTCTATGATCTCCAGACGCCTTTTCATATCCTGCACCTTCTTGTTGGAAGCGTTCTCGTCATACAGCCCGTTTTCGTCCTCTCTTGTCATTACCACCGTAAAATCCTCCGCCTCCAGAAATTTCTTCAGCATAAGAGCGATCTCAAGATTGACGTCCTTCTCCAGGGCGCCGTTAATCCCAACTTTTCCGGGATCCGCCCCTCCGTGTCCCGCATCGATCACGATACAGATCCTTTCCTCTCCTGCCGCCGGCCCCGTTTCTGATTCCAACACCTTATTTGAGAACACATAAGCCGCACCTTCTCTTGCCACCACAAACATGGAAAACAGTAAAATTCCTGCCATCACCAGTTTTAATACCCTGCTCTGATTCTCCGTCATCCACTCAACCGCCGTATCCCGCTTCACAATATATCTATGAAAAAAGGGCTGTGGGTATAACCCACAGCCTGTCCTTTCCTCTCAGATATTTCGCTTTACTGATTCAGATACTCTCCGATCACGTCCCATATTTCCGGTTTTTCAAATCCAAGCCTCCAGCTGGCCACACCGCCGATTCCGTATTTTTCCATGATATTCAGCTTAACACGGATGGAATCCTCATCCTCTAACCACACCTGGAAAAGAGTGTCGCCTGATGTGTATTCTCCATAATTCTGGCAGACCGCTTCGTTCCACTCCGTGACGATGCCGTGGGCGGACACATATTCCTGCGCCATCTCCATTCCCACCGCCTGACTGCTGATGCTGCTGCCCGTTGTCTCCCATATCCTCGTATAAAAGGGAACCGCATTGATAACCTTTTTAGCCGGAACCTGATCCACGGTTTTCTGAATTCCTTCCTCCACAAAATCAATGGAGGCCACGCTTCCCGCCTCTGAGCTTCCCGCAAAGTGCTCGTCATATCCCATGATGATCACATAGTCCGCCACAAGTCCCTGTTCCTTCCGGTCATAATGGTCATTGTAACCTCTCGGAACGTAGTTATCCACGGAAAGCACGATTCCCTTTTCCCGGCAGGGAATGGAAAGCTCGCGGATAAACTGGATAAAATGCTCTCCGCAGTCCACGCTGATCTGCTCGAAATCCACGTTGATGCCATCGATCCCGTACTCTTCCACGGTGCTTACGAGATCCGAGATCAGCTTCGCCCTCGTACTTGTGGATGAGAGAATCGCATACATGTCAATACTGTCCTTATATTCTATATTTTCAATCAGCGCCCACACCTCAAGGCCCATGCCGTGGGCTTTTGAGACATAATCGGAGGAGGCAAAGCTGGTAAAGCCGCCCTGATTATCGGAGAGCTTGAACCAGGTGGGGGATATCACGTTGAGCCCCTTTGTCAAAGCCGTCACGCTCTCCAGGGTATCGTTACCCGCAGGCCCTGCCACCACATGCCAGCCCAGATTGATCTTATAATCCCTGGTAAGCGCCGTATAGACCGGCTCCACATAGTCCGTAACCGGAACGGGCCTCTGCGCCCTTACATCCGTGAGCCTTTTATTCTCCACATAACCGATAACCGAATCCGCAGTCTTTACCTTTGACCAGTTTTCCATCTGCTCGAGAACCGTGACTCTCTCGCCCCTGGCCACATCCGCAAGGATCTCGCTCTTTACGCCGCCGAGGATCCTGACCTGCGTGTCTTTGGCAATCTCGCCAACCTGTATCTCATCCCATGTGACGTCGATCTGCAGCCGGTTCGGCTGCGTGAAAGCCTCACAGGAAAAATTAGCGTATTGTTTCAGATAATCCACCGCAAGCAGAAGCGTGTCCCCCTCGTATCTCGCAATCACATAGCCCATATCCTCGCTGCCGTTCTTTGTATTCCTGATACTTGAGGAAATTTCGCATCTGACCACATCATCTGGCAGTGCGTACAGAAGGAGATTTTCCTTTTTGTCCTCATAAAATCTATCATTAAAATATTGATGAACAAAGGGCAGCTCCAGATAATAAATACCGTCGATCAGCCTTGCCCGTTCCTCAATCATCTCATTCCCCAGTATAATGGCCACATCCTCCTGGGAGCTGATGGCGAAATATTCATTCAGATCCGCCCGCTCCCTGGAGTAGGAATATTTTTCAAATAATCTGACGCCTATGCTGACGCCTCCGATAATGATAATAAGGACGACGGCAACCACTATGGGAATAATTGTTTTTTTCATAGGTAGATTTCCTCCAATCGTCCTTATTATATCAGACTATTTTCGTACCGTCATTACAAATTTTGACTTTTTGTTTTCCTGGCAGCAATCGTATTTATGGGGGTATGCATACGTGCCGATCTTCTTGCCATAGCTGCCAGGAATTTTCAGACAGGGGCTTAGTCCAGAGAAATTTTGTTGTATCTTATTTCTTTTATTCTTCCCTCTTTGTCAGTTATGTAGTCAGGCATATACAGCATATCTTCATTTACACAGTTTTTCTCAATTGATTCCGAAGAGGTCGGTGTACCGTCCAGGTAAAGTCTGATTCCTGCATCCTCCCACTTTTCCAGCTGCTCTTTCAGGGAAGCGGAACTAATGTCATTTTTTTCAGTCATAATTTCTCCCATCCGCCTTGCGGTTTAAGATTCCAGACACCCAAAAGAAGCCGTGATATGTTTTGTCAGAAAATAAACCTCAAAACTGATTATAGTTTCTTTGTTTCATGACGATAATAAAAAACAGAGATGCCGGGTATGTATCAAAATTAAATTACCGCTTGCGAATTTCCAAAATGAATTATAAGGTGAATTTTAGTAGAAATATCGCGACAGACACATAAGCCTGTTAGACTGCCTTCTTAAATAATATAATAATGATAAAGCTCTTTCCGGCTTCTCCTGCCGGATTAAGAAGGATTAGATTGAAGCCTCCACAGGGAAGCCTCAACTGATTTAATTTTGCTTAGAATAAATGTACTTTTAAAACTACGCTGCCTTGCCTCCTTTCTGATACGGATTTACCCGGAGGCATCTCATGAAAACAGCATAGTACTAATTGCCAAATTTTGCAAGTGCTTTTATGCTTTTTTTATATATTATTCATAAATTATATATTGCTGTTTATATAAGGAAAAGATTATTAATTTTTTTTAAACACTTCGCCTGTCCTATTGACTTAAATTCGTTCAAAGTATAATATAAATTATCATAAGGCATTCCGGTACAGCCCAGCACATTCTCAATTTGGGCCTTATGAAAAGAAAGTGGCGGATTGACAAGTCACCAAACGACAGGATAACAGTATCTTATATAGTAAGGATGTGATAACATGAAAATAGAAAAAGTAAACGATCATCAAATTCGCTGTACCCTTACCAGAGAAGATTTAGCAGACAGAGAACTAAAGCTCAGCGAACTTGCTTACGGTACCGAAAAGGCGAAAGATCTGTTCCGTGACATGATGCAGCAGGCGTCTTTTGAATTCGGGTTTGAAGCGGAGGATATTCCTCTTATGATTGAAGCGATTCCCCTGAATTCCGAATGTATCGTTCTCATAATCACCAAGGTGGAAGATCCGGAGGAGCTGGATACCCGTTTTTCCAAATTCGCTCCCTCGGTTCACGAGGACAATGATACCGTGGATGATGTTCTGGATTCTCTTGCCGGCGGCGCAGATGACGTGCTTGACCTTTTCAAAAAAATACAGAATAAGCACGCTCATCCGGATTCGTCCCCGTCCGAAGACTCCAATACGCAGGCCGGTGAATCCATTGAAGAAACCAGGCGTTCCTTCAAAAATGCCCTCCAGAAAAAATTAAACGATGCCGCTTCCATAGAGCTTACCAAAATATACGTTTTTCAGTCTCTCCACGAGATCATGAAGCTGTCCCACATTCTTGCAACGCATTATAACGGTACAAATTCCCTGTACAGAAAGACGGACGGTTCTTATATCCTGGTGCTCTCAAAGAGCGGCCATACGCCTGTGGAATTCAACAAGGTCTGCAATATCGTTTCCGAATACGGCAGTCCTTCCAAATCGGTTCCCGCTTCCGAGGCCTATCTGGAAGAGCATTTCGAGGCGATCCTTCGCAGTTGCGCACTGCAGTCTCTGTCCAGCATCTAAACACCTGAAGCGTTCAGTCAGACCGGTTTTCAAATATACCACGGCTTCAAAGCGCACATGTCATTCGTTTGATGTGTGCGTTTTTCAATTTGCATATTTTTTCACAAAACTTCTTGTTTTTACAAAATATGATGATAAAATATAAAAGAAATTATGCATAAAAATACGAAAGGAATAAAATTATGGACATGTACGCAACCTTCTGGGCGCTGGTTCCGCCCATTGTAGCTATTGTTCTTGCCCTGATCACCAAGGAGGTCTACAGCTCTCTGTTTGTGGGGATCGTGGTGGGCGGCCTGTTTTTTTCCGGTTTCTCCTTTGAGGGAACGCTGACCCATATCTTCAATGACGGCTTTGTGGCCGTGCTCTCGGATTCCTACAATGTGGGCATTATCATTTTTCTTGTGATCCTGGGATCCATGGTCAGTCTGATGAACCGGGCCGGCGGGAGCGCTGCCTTCGGCCGTTTTGCAAAGAAAAAGATAAAGACCAGGGCCGGCGCCCAGCTCGCCACCATCGCTTTAGGCGTTCTGATCTTTATCGACGACTATTTTAACTGTCTGACGGTGGGCAGCGTTATGCGCCCGGTAACGGATCAGCACAGGGTATCCCGCGCAAAGCTGGCCTTTCTGATTGATTCAACCGCCGCACCCATTTGCATCATTGCCCCGATTTCCTCCTGGGCCGCCGCCGTCTCCGGCTTTGTTGAGGGAGAGGACGGGTTTTCCATCTTTATCAGCGCAATCCCCTACAACTTTTATGCGCTTCTGACTATTGTTATGATGATCGGCCTTGTCGTCCTTAACGTGGATTTCGGCTCCATGAAGCATTACGAGAAGAATGCCCTGCGCGGCGACCTGTTCTCCGACCCGAATCACGAAAAGGAGGAAGAACCTCCCGCCTCCTCAAAGGGCAGGGTAATCGACCTCGTCATACCTATTTTGGCCCTGATTTTCTGCTGCGTTATCGGAATGATCTATACCGGCGGTTTTTTTGAAGGAGAGAACTTCGTGACCTCCTTCTCAAATTCCGACGCCTCCGTGGGCCTTGCCCTTGGAAGCGTCTGCGCCATGCTGCTCACTATCATCATTTATCTGCTGCGCAGAGTTCTCAAGTTCAGCGAGTGCATGGAATGTCTGCCTGCAGGTTTCAAAGCAATGGTTCCCGCCATTTTAATTCTCACTTTTGCCTGGACCCTGAAAGCTATGACTGACAGTCTTGGCGCAAAGGAATTTGTGGCCGCCGCCATGGAGCAAAGCGCAGGTGCCTTTATGAACCTGCTGCCCGCCATTATCTTCCTGGTGGGATGCTTCCTTGCCTTTTCCACCGGAACCAGCTGGGGTACCTTCGGCATCCTGATCCCCATCGTGGTAGCCGTTTTTGCCGGAACCAACCATGAGCTGATGATCATTTCCATCTCCGCCTGCATGGCCGGCGCCGTGTGCGGAGACCATTGTTCGCCCATCTCCGATACGACGATCATGGCGAGCGCAGGTGCGCAGTGCAAGCACGTAAACCATGTGACCACCCAGCTCCCCTACGCCCTTTTGGTTTCCGTCATTTCCTTCATCACCTATATCGTTGCCGGTTTTTCACAGAGCGCCCTTATCTCTCTGCCTGTGGGAATCGTTCTGCTGCTGGCAGCGTTGTTTGCCATAAGAGGGCTCACCCCGCAAAACGAGTCCGTTTAAAAACCGGATCATGCATAAGGCGGCGGCAATGGCCTGTTCATGTGCGGCGCATCCTTCCTTTCTGGCATTTTTGACTATCGAAAAGCTCCCGTCCACTCTCGCGAACAGGAGCTTTTTGCATGCATATCACAAGCTTTATAAAGCCTCAATCTTGGCCATCAGGTCGCTTATGTCCATTCCATGAACCATTGCCGCCTCCTCAAGGCTCTCCGCCTGTGCGGAAGGGCATCCCAGACAATGCATTCCCGCCTCCATCAAAACCGGGGCAACATCCGGATTCGTCCTCAATATCTCACCGATTGTCATTTCCTTAGTAATCTGTGCCATTTCCATTACCTCCTTTATCCAAAACCTGCTTTCCGCGTATCTAATCTGTGACGTTATCCAGTATAATACTTTGCCCACTTTCTTGCAAGACTAATCATTTAACACCTTCCGTTTTTATCACAAATTTCACGCTTCCGTCCATCCCTTGCGGAAGTCCGGCAAAGGTATTGTAATCTTTTCCGGCCTGTGCCACCGCTTCCAGCCGGTCAACCACGTCCTGGACATCATCTCCAAACAGCTCGGTCATCCTGCTGATCCCTTCCTCGTCAAACTGGAACATGCCGTCCACAAGCTTAAGCGCTCCCTCGTCCAGCTCGCCCATGCCGTCATCCAGCGTCAGGACGCCGTCCTTTAAGGTTCCCACGCCGTCCTTCAGGGTTCCCGCCCCCTCATTCAGGGTCCCGGTTCCCTCCACCAGCTGTCCGGTTCCGTCCTGCATCTGCGATGCGCCGTCCTTGAGGGATGCGGCCCCGTCCCGCAGGCTTTCCGCCCCTGCGTCCAGTTCTCCGGCCCCCTCATTCAGGGAATCGATTCCCTGCTTCAGCTCTCCGGCTCCGCTGTCTAATTCCTGGGCTCCCGAAACGGCAGTGGCAGTCCCTTCCTTTAACTGCAGCGCTCCGGCATTGAGCGCCTGAAGCCCCTGGTCCGGCGTCTCGCCCACAAGCTGGTTAACACCTGCCGATACCTGAGAAAGTCCCTGATTCAGGCTCTGGGTTCCGCCCGCAATTCCCGCAGCCAGCTGCCGGATTCCCTCTTTCGCCTCCGCCGCCTGGCCGCTGTTTACATTGGACAGGGCCGACGCTATGGCCTCCAGGGTCTGAATCTGCGCATCACAGGCCGACGCCATGGACTGATAGTAGGAAAGCCTGGCCGATGCCTCCTCATAGGCTGCAAAAGCGGCCTGAATATCTCCCGAGCTGATGGTCTCCACCTCAATCCGCTCCATATAATACTGCGGCACCTCCATCTGTGCAGTCCCGACTACGGTACAGGTCTCGGTACCGGTGACCTCCTCCACGGTCTCCTCAAAATATTCGCCCTGACCCTCCTCCCCGTCTTCACCTGCGGACTGGGCCTGGAAGCTGATGGTTCTCTGAGACGTAGCAGGAACCTCCACCTGAACCTCCACGTCTTTGCTGACCGTCTGGATGTCCGTTCCCGTCACCACCTCGAAACTCTGGATTGATGTGGTACAGGCGCCGTCCAGGGCCTGTCTGGCACTGTCTGCGTCTGCGGCGGCCTGCTGTGCTCCCGCCTGGGCGGCCGCCTTGTTTTCCTGTGCTGAGGCGATCTGGGAGGAAAGGCTTTCCGAAAGCTCTGCAAGGGACTGATCCGTTCCCGCAAAGTACGTCTGCACCAGACTGTTCAAAAGCGCCGCATTGTCCACAAGCCTCTGGGAACCTGCCAGAACGGACACGTTCTCCCCGTTTTCATTTGTCATCTCGCTTAAGCTGTACTGCAGCTTCTTCGCACCCTCGCTGGCGGTGGCCAGCCCGTTTTTCAGGGAATCCGCTCCTGCGTCCAGCTGCTTTGCCCCGCTGACCAGGGCTCCGGTTCCGTCAAGGAGACGCTGTCCCCCTCCCTGGAGCTGAGCGCTTCCGTCTCTCAGGCGTGAAGTTCCGTCCTTAAGCGTCCGTGTTCCGTCCAGAAGTGCGGACGCACCGTCATCCAGCTGTCTTGCACCGTCGGCAAGCCGGCCCGATTTCTCATACAGCTCCTGGGTGCCGTCCTTAAGCTTTGCCGCACCGTTATAAAGCTCATCCGTTCCCTTCACCAGCTCAACGGTTCCATCCTTAAGCCGGCCGCTTCCGTCCTTGAGGTCCGACGTGCCGCTCTTAAGCTCATCCGCAGCCTCTCTCAAATCGTCCATGGAACTGTTAAGATCCGCAAGATCAAAAGAATCCGTCAGCTGAATATCCGAGAGCACATCACTCATGGCAATTGTCATGGTCATTCCCAGCTCAAAGTTCTTCGCATCCGCCGTCACCTCAATGTATTCGGGAATCTCCATATCATCCGCCAGCTCCTCCTTATCCTCTTCGGAAAGCTTTTCCTTAAGTCCATCCACGTCAATGCTCTCCTTAAGCCCTGGGAAGGCCACGCCCACCACCACGCTGTTTTCCCCCTCGGAAAGGAGCCTCGCATTTTTCACCTCGATATTGGAGAAGACATCCTGGGGAAGCACCATGCCGGATATCATGGCGAAGGGAACCCGGATCTCCTCCTTACTCCCTCTGATGGATATTGTTGTCGTCTCCCTGTTTTCATAGTCCATTCGGATCGTCACCCGGCCTCTTTTTCCCGCAAGCTCCTCGGGAGCGATCTCCTTCCCGTCCAGCCGATAGGACAACTTTACCTCTACCGGGAGCTCCTTATCCGTGGTTCCCTGATAATAGATGTCAGACCCTTTCGCCTGCCAGGTAAGTGCGCCGCCCTCTCCCGCCTCAAAGGTCTCATAGCCCTTTACGTTCTCTATATCCTTAAGATCTGAGATGTCGGTAAGCCTTTCGTCCCCGGATGCGTTTTTTAGCCAGCTGCTGACAATCACATGGTCGGTCCTGCCCGAGGCGTCCGCCATCACATAAACAGTCTCCTCCTTCCCCGCCGTGCTGCTGTGGGAGGCCGTCACCTGCCCGTCAAGAATCTCCTCGAGAGCCTTCTGTTGATTCTCCAGTGTTATCACCGACGCACCGGCGGATGCCTCTTCGGCATTTCCCTTCCCGCAGCCCGCAAGTCCCAGCGCCATGGCTGTGCCAAGTCCCAGACATACCGCTTTCGATACTACCTTTTTCTTCTTATAATTTATATTCATCATAATGACACTGCCTCCTGTCTCACTGTGTTTTCTTTCTTTTTGTCCCGCTGCCCGCCTCTTATGATAATTCTGTCAAACACCAGAAATGCGGACGGCAGAACGAAAATCACTGACACCATACTGATCAGGGCCCCTCTTGCCATCAACGTGCACAGAGAGCTGATCATATCGATATTGGAAAAAAGCCCCACGCCAAAGGTCGCCGCAAAGAAGGAAAGGGCGCTGACCACTATGGATTTCACGCTGCTCTGGCAGGCAATGGAAACCGCCTCCTTCTTCGGCGTTCCCCCATACCTCTCCCTGCGGTATCTTGTGGTCATCAAAATGGCGTAATCTACCGTGGCTCCCAGCTGAATGGTTCCGATGACCACGGATGCAATAAAGGGGATCGCCGTCTTCGTGTAATAAGGGATTCCCATATTCACGAAGATCGCCATCTCAATCACGGACACCAGCACCATGGGAAGGGCAACCGACTTGAACACCAGCAGGATAAGGAAAAAGATGACCCCGATGGACACCACGCTGACCGTGTTAAAATCCTTATCCGTGATCTCGATCAGATCCTTGGTGCAGGGCGCTTCACCCACCAGCATCCCCCTGCCGTCCACGGCCTTGCAGATGCCGCTCAGCTTTTCGCACTGCCGGTTGACATCCCGGGACGCCACCTTGTACTGAGAACCCACCAGCAAAAGCTGCCAGTTGTCGTTCATCAGCGCTTCTGTCAGATCCTGCGGAATCATCTCATCCGGCAGGGCGCTTCCCTTTACCGTGTTAAGCCCCAGGATCCAGTTCACGCCGTCCACCTTCTTCATCTCGTCCGTCATATACTTAACGTCCCTGGGCGGAAGATCCGCCGGAAGCAGAAGCATATGTGTAGCGTTCATGTCAAAGCATTCGTTGAGCTTATCATTTGCCATAATACTGGGCAGATCCCTGGGAAGGGTCTCATCCAGATTGTAGTAAACCGCGGCGTTCCGGTACCCGTACAGAGCCGGCAGCAACAAAACCGCAAACAAGGCCACGAATACCAGGTAATGCTTTGTTACAAAATCCCCGATCCCTTTAAAATCGGGAAGCAGCGCCCTGTGGCTTGTTTTTTCCAGCGCTCTGTCAAACACAAGAATCATGGACGGCAGTATGGTGATACAGGCAATCACTCCGATCACCACGCCCTTTGCCATCACCACGCCAAGATCCATACCCAGGGTAAAGCTCATGAAACACAGGGCGATAAAGCCCGCAACCGTGGTCAGGGAACTGCTCACCACGGAGGTTATGGTCTCGCCGACGGCCTTCGCCATGGCTTCCTTCTTGTCGTTCGTCTGCGACTGCTTTTCCCTGTAGCTGTGCCAAAGGAAAATCGAATAGTCCATGGTGACCCCCAGCTGAAGGACCGCGCTCAGCGCCTTTGTGATATAGGAAATCTCTCCCGTAAACACATTACTTCCCAGATTATAGACGATTGCCATTCCGATACTCGCCAGGAACAGAAAGGGGATCAGGAAGGAATCCATGGTAAGCGACAAAACCAGACAGGAGAGCAGCACCGCAATGCACACATAGACAGGCGCCTCCTTTTCGGAAAGATTTTTCGTATCCGTTACCACCGCCGACATCCCGGAGAGGAAACAATTCTGATCAGCCACCTTCCGAATCTCTTCAATTGCCTCCATGGTCCCGTCCGCAGATGTGGTCTCGTCAAAAATAATCGCCATCATGGTGGCTTCACCACTGTTAAATGCCTTATACAGCTCATCCGGCATCATCTCCATCGGAACGGAGATATCCATCACCGAATCGTACCACAACACCTTGGCCACATGCTCCACGCCCTCAATCTCACGCTTCAGTCTTTGCACGTCCTTGGGTTCCATTCCCTCCACCACGAACATGGAGAAGGCCCCCGTGCCGAACTCGTCGACCAGAATGTCCTGTCCTACCATGGTTTCGATATCTTTTGGCAGGTACGAAAGAATATCGTAATTGACCCTGGTTGACACATAGCCGAAAAACGACGGGACGAGCAGCGCCAGGCCAAGGATCAGAATCGGTATTCGGAGCGCAACCACTTTTCTCCCAAATTTTTCCATAAAGACCCTCCATTCTTTTCTTAAACACAAATTATGACTTTTGGTCATTTTTATTTTCAAGAATTGTTATATCACAAAAATGACCATCAGTCAATAAATTAATTCTAAAAAAATATAAACGGAAATTTCTTTGACTTTTCTTCTTTTTACCTTATAATGAAGACGTAGCGGCAAAGCCGGAAAGGTCGGGCAGTGTATGAAGAAATCAGATCTGAACAAAAAGCAAAAGAGGGAGGCTCTCCTGAATACGGCCTTTGAGCTGTTTATCTCCCAGGGCATCACCAAAACCACCATCAACAATATCGTGGAGGCGGCAGGCGTGGCCAAGGGAACCTTTTACCTCTATTTCCGGGACAAGTATGACATCCGCAACAAGCTGATCGCCCACAAGGCGACCCAAATTTTTTCCGTGGCGGAAGCCGCTCTTCTGGAAACCGGCCTGACAGGGCTGGATGAGCGGATGATCTTTGTGGTTGACAACATCATCGAGCAGTTCAAGAATGACAAATCCCTCCTCAACTTTATATCCAAGAATCTGAGCTGGGCCATCTTCAAAAACGAGCTGATTTCCGCCGGGAGCAGCGCCGGTGTTGATTTTTACAATGTCTACCGGATATTCGAGGACTCTCCCCGGGCCTTTCGGAATCCCGAGGTGCTTCTCTTTATGATTGTTGAGCTGGTAAGCTCCTGCTGCTACAGCTCGATCCTTTACAAGGAACCAACCGAAATCGACGATTTAAAGCCCTATTTGTTCCATGCGATCCGGCAGCTGATCCAAAGCCAGGAGACCATGCCCGATTAAACGGAAGGCGGGATCTGCACTTTAGTGATTCTTTCTAAATTTTCCATTAAATTGTCTTTTTGTTTGTAAAAAAATACATTCCCTTGCTTGATTTTAAAGAGCTTGTAACATATAATGAAAGTACGGTATCAGCATAGTTTTTTATGCTCAGATAAATACAATAAAATAACAGGAGGCTTACGCAAAATGAGACCAGAATGGAACAATTTTGTACCCGGCAAATGGGAAAATGAGGTTAATGTCCGCGACTTCATTCAGAGAAACTACCATCCTTATGATGGTGACGAATCCTTCTTAGCCGAAGCTACACAGGACACAAAGGATTTATGGCAGATCGTGCTTGATCTGCAGAAGAAAGAGCGCGAAGCAGGCGGTGTTCTCGATATGGATACCAAGGTAGTATCCACAATCACGTCACACGGACCTGGTTATCTTGACAAATCCAAGGAAAAGATCGTTGGATTCCAGACCGATAAGCCCTTCAAACGTTCTCTTCAGCCTTACGGCGGTATCAGAATGGCAGAGAAAGCCTGCTCCGACAACGGCTACGAAGTAGACCCTGAGATCAGCGAGTTCTTCTCAACTCACAGAAAGACACATAACGCAGGCTGCTTCGACGCATACAATCAGGAAATGAGAGCATGCCGTTCCTCACATATCATCACAGGTCTTCCGGACGCTTACGGCCGCGGACGTATCATCGGCGACTACAGGCGTGTCGCTCTGTATGGTATTGATTATCTGATTCAGGATAAGCAGGCGCAGAAGGATTCCACCGGACGCGTTATGACCGACGACGTAATCCGCCTTCGCGAAGAGCTCTCCGAACAGATGGTGGCTCTCAAGATGATGAAGGAAATGGCTGCATCCTATGGCTGCGATATTTCCAAGCCCGCTACCAATGTAAAGGAAGCAATCCAGGCGGTTTACTTCGGATATCTGTGCGCAGTGAAGGAGCAGAACGGTGCGGCAATGAGCCTTGGCCGTACTTCCACCTTCCTTGACTGCTATGCGGAGAGAGACCTTGCCGCAGGCACCTTTACCGAGCAGGAGATCCAGGAGTTTGTTGACCACTTCATCATGAAGCTGCGTCTGATCAAATTCGCGCGTACTCCCGAGTACAACCAGATCTTCGCAGGCGACCCTGTATGGGTAACCGAATCTCTGGCAGGCGTTGGTGTTGACGGCCGTCACATGGTAACCAAGATGAGCTTCCGTTATCTGCACACCCTGACAAACTTAGGGCCCAGCCCCGAACCCAACCTGACCGTTCTCTGGTCCACCAGGCTTCCTGCAAGCTGGAAGAAATACTGCGCTAAGATGTCCATCCAGACCTCTTCCATCCAGTATGAGAACGATGATCTCATGAGAGCTACCCACGGCGACGACTACGGTATCGCATGCTGCGTATCCTCCATGGTAATCGGTAAGGAAATGCAGTTCTTCGGCGCTCGCGCAAACGTTGCAAAATGTCTGCTTTACGCTTTAAACGGCGGTGTGGACGAAGTTACCAAGAAGCAGGTTGGACCCAAGTATCGTCCGGTTGAAGGCGATGTTCTCGACTATGATGATGTTTGGAGCAAATTCATGGATATGCTGGAGTGGCAGGCGGATGTGTATGTAAACACTCTGAATATTATCCACTACATGCATGATAAATACTGCTATGAGAGAGCGGAGATGGCTCTTCATGACAGAGACGTTAAGCGTTATTTCGCAACAGGTGTGGCTGGTCTGTCCATCGTGGCTGACTCCCTGTCCGCAATCAAGTATGCAAAGGTTGAAGTAATCAGGGATGAAGACGGCGTTATCGTGGACTTCAAGACAACAGGCGACTTCCCGAAATACGGCAACGACGACGACCGTGTTGACAGCATCGCACAGGAAGTGGTTCACAGATTCATGACAGCTATCAGAAGACATCACACCTACAGGGAAGGCGTTCCCACCACATCCATCCTCACCATCACGTCCAATGTGACCTATGGTAAGGCTACAGGCAATACACCTGACGGACGTAAGAAGGGACAGCCTTTTGCTCCCGGTGCAAACCCGATGCATGGACGCGACACTCATGGTGCAGTAGCATCTCTGTCCTCCGTATCCAAGCTTCCTTTCAAGGATGCACAGGATGGTATTTCCAATACCTTCACCATCATCCCCGGAGCTCTGGGCAAGGAAGATGCCGTATTCGCAGGCGATATCGAGTTAGATCTGAGCAAATAAGCAAATATAACTGTCAAAATATAAAAACTCATAATTCAGGGAGGTAACGTAATGGACGAGAAAAATATGGTTGACGATCTTGTAAAGATGCTGGATTCCGGCATGGCAATGGGTGTGGGACACGTAAACGTGGACTGCGACGCCGAGGGCGAGGAATCCAAAAATGTTCAGACCATGGGATGCACGGATTGCTCCAGGACACCCCTTGCGTGCAGCGTTCCCACCCTGGAGGATGGGTTGGATGATTTTCATTAATACAGGAGGTAAAGATTATCATGTCAAATTCTACACAGGTAGATAACTTAGTATCATTGTTAGACGGTTACGCAACCAAAGGCGGACATCACCTTAACGTTAACGTGTTAAACAGAGACACCTTATTAGATGCTCAGAAGCATCCCGAGAATTATCCTCAGCTCACTATCCGTGTTTCCGGATACGCTGTTAACTTCATCAAGTTGACACCCGAGCAGCAGGCTGACGTTATTTCCCGTACCTTCCACGAGGCTATCTAATTAACGCTTTTAAGCCCCGGCCAAATCATTGGCCGGGGCTTATTTTTCTCTCTTATCTCTGTTCATCCCTGCGAAATTCCAGAATATCTCCCGGCTGGCAGTCCAGCACGTCGCAGATCGCATTCAGGGTTGAGAACCGGATGGCGCTGATCTTGCCCGTCTTGATATTGGAAAGGTTCACGTTGGCTATCCCCACCTTTTCCGCCAGCTCGTTCAGGGAAATCTTCCGATCCGCCATCACTCTGTCCAGTCTCAAAATAATCGCCATTCCCGTCACCTCCCATCCTCACAGTGTTTCATCCGACTGCCTCTGCAGCTCGCAGCCATACTCAAAAATACTCACCACGCACCAGGACGTAAGGCCGATAAGAAGTCCGATTAAAAGGCTGGATTTCAGCTCCATAACCGTGATCAGCACCAGCGGTATTTTCAGATTCCGGATGATCCCGGGCTGAAAGGGCGTATAGCTCTCCTGAATGTCTTTAAAGATTTTCGCCACAAAGTGAAGCACCACCGCCATGCAGATCAGGATAACGCTTCCGGTGATGACCTCCCAGGCCAGCGCCTGGGCCGCCTGCCCGCTCTCTGCCACCGTGATTCCCACAAACCGTTCCAGGCTCCTCACATCCTTCTCCCGGATGGCTTCATTCGTGATCTCCGACGCCAGAACCTCGTTGATCAGGTCCCTGAATTTATAAATTGCGCCGCCCCCCAGTATGCATGCGACAGCTCCCACGATGGCCACAATCTTTGTGATATTCGTCACGATAAAGGCTATCCGGCTGCTCTTTTTGATTTTTTCAATCTTTGCGTTCTCTCCACTCATTTTTCTTCTCCTTTCTCATTTCATTCTAGCCTCATTTTATATGTTTGTCAATAAATATTTAATGTTTATCATTAAATATTTAATCCATTTCATTTTTTCTGTGGGTATTGGTTTTTTTACTGTTTTCTGCTATACTATAAGAAGCAGATTTACCTGTTATCAATACACGGGAAGGGAGAACCAATTATGCAAGGCAGAATACATTCACTCGAAAGCTTCGGCACCGTGGACGGCCCCGGCACACGTTTCGTCGTGTTCGTGCAGGGATGTCCCATGCGCTGTGCCTATTGTCACAATCCGGATACCTGGGCCATGACCGGGGGGACCATGATGGAGCCGGAGGAAATTTTTGAACAGTACGAACGGAATAAAGATTTTTACAAAAACGGCGGAATCACCGTGACCGGCGGGGAGCCGCTCATGCAGGTGGATTTCCTGATTGATCTCTTCACCATCGCCAAAGAGAAAAACGTGCATACCTGCATCGATTCCTCAGGCATTGCCTTTAAACCCGAAAATACGGAGTTCATCAAAAAGCTTGACCGTCTGATGGAGCTTACGGATCTGGTGATGCTGGATATCAAGCACATTGACCCGGAAAAGCACAAAGAGCTCACCTCACAGCCCAACGACGGGATTCTTGCCTTTGCCGCTTACCTGAACGACAGGCACGTGGATATGTGGATCCGCCACGTGGTAGTTCCCGGGATCACGGATGACGATAAGTATCTGTTTGACCTTGGCTATTTTATCGGTCAGTTTTCCAACCTCAAGGCGCTGGACGTGCTCCCCTATCACACCATGGGAGAGACCAAGTACAAGAAGCTTGGCATGACCTACAAACTTGCCGGAGTTCCCGCCATGGACAAGAACAAGGTGGTCGAGAAAAAACAGGTGATTCTGGAGGGGATCCGCAAACGACGTGAAAAAGCCGGTGCGGGCGAAAACTAGCTCTTCCGGATCGTAAAGTTTTTGTATTCCTGCAGTTTTTGTACTTGTATTTGCCGCTTATTTATATTAAAATAATTAGAGATATTGATAACAAAATATCAATCAGGCTATTGATATATTTTTAAGGAGGATTCTATTATGGCTTTTGTAATCAGTGATGTTTGTGTTTCTTGCGGCGCTTGTGCCGGCCAGTGTCCCGTAGGCGCTATTTCCGAGGGAGACGGCAAGTTTGAGATCGATCCCAATACCTGCATCAGCTGCGGTTCCTGCGCAGGCGCATGTCCTACCGGTGCTATTTCCGAGGAATAAAAGCAGTCTTCAGAGATGAGAGTGAAAGCGTTCAGTCAACTGACTGAACGCTTTTTTCCAAACAAAAACTTTTTCCTGGGTTTTACATCTGCCGCTTCCGGATTCTCCTCCTTTAACAGCTCGTCCACTTCTTCCTTCTTTTCCTCCTGAGGCTCCTTTTCTTTCTCTCGCTTCTTTTTCGGCGCCTTTCTCTTATTGCGGGTCCGAATCAGCTCGTCTATCTGACGATAGTGCTCTTCCTGGCGGTTCGCGCGCATCTCCTCCCTTTCGTCCTCCTTTTCCTCCTGAAGACGGAACTGATAATCCAGCTCCTTCAAAAGGGTCTCCTTGATCTCCTCGCATACCTCCTGGTTATTGTTGCGGACGGCTTCCGTGATCATATTCTGGAGCAGCTGCTGCAGGCGATAGCTTTTCGCTTCCCTGCTCTCCTCGGAAATCGGGACAAACTCGCCCTTATTGACCATCACAACATGGCGTTTGCCTTTTTCCCCAATTTCAGGAGCCTCCGGGACGCAGGGGGATTCTGTCTGCTCCCCCATCAATACGGATGGATTCAGGCCGCCCTTGAGAAGCATGCTTCGGATTGCCTTCAGCTGAAATCCCTGCTCCTTAAGATTTCTTATCTCCTTGAACCTTGCAATGTCCTCCTCCGTGTAGTAACGGTGTCCCATCTCATTGCGCTTGATGGGAAGCTTAAGCTCGTCCTCCCAATATCTGAGCACATGGGATTCCACCTGCACCTGTTTTGCGGTGTCGGAAATCAAGTAAAATTTTTCTGCTTGCTTCATAAAATTCCTCCTTTTACAATAATAAATTGTCTTTTCCCTTTTACCAATATGCAAAAAGAGGACAGCTCCACACTTGTCCTCTTTTGTAATGTCGTATCATACGCTTTAATTCTGTTTTTAGTGTTCCATATTTGCAAACTTTGTGTAATCCGGCAGCCACACAAGTTCAATGGTTCCAATCGGGCCGTTCCTCTGCTTAGCTATAATGATTTCCGCAATTCCTTTTTTGTCCGTGTCTTTGTTGTAATAATCATCCCTGTAAATAAACATTACCACGTCCGCATCCTGCTCGATCGCTCCCGATTCACGCAGATCCGATAACATAGGCCTGTGATCCGGACGCTGTTCCACCGCGCGACTGAGCTGAGAGAGTGCGATAACCGGCACATTCAGCTCTCTGGCAAGGGCTTTCAGCGATCTAGAAATATCCGAGATTTCCTGCTGCCTGGATTCACTTCCTCTGCCGCTTCCGCTCATCAGCTGCAGGTAGTCGATAATGATCAGCTGCAGGTTGTGCTCCAGTTTGTATTTCCGGCATTTGGAGCGAAGCTCCGAAATGCTGATGCCCGGCGTATCGTCTATGATCAGATTGGACTTTCCGATGACCCCCGCACTTTCGATCAGCTTCTCCCAGTCCATGTCCGAGAGGTTTCCCGTCCGAAGATGCTGGGAATCCACTCTGGATTCCAGGGAAAAAAGGCGGTTTACCAACTGTTCCTTTGACATTTCCAGACTGAAAATTGCCACCGTCTGGTTCAGCTTAAAGGCGATGTGCTGGGCCAGGTTCAGTACGAAAGCGGTTTTTCCCATGGAAGGCCTTGCCGCAATCAGTACCAGATCGGACGGCTGCAGTCCCGCCGTCTTGTAATCCAGGTCAATAAAACCGGTTGCGATGCCTGTCACATTTCCTTTGTTTTTGGAGGCTTTCTCGATTTTGTCCATGGCATTCATGACTACCTGCCGGATCGGCACAAAATCTCCTGTGTTTCGCTTCTGGACCAGCTCAAATACCCGCTTTTCCGTGTCCTCCAAAATCACTTCCAGGTTTTCCTTCCCCGCATAGCAGGTATTGGCAATCTCCTCATTTAAGCGTATCAGCCTGCGGAGCGTTGACTTTTCCGCGACGATCCCGGCATAATACCTGATATTGGCCGAAGTGGGAACCGCCGTAATCAGATCCCTGATAAACTCCGGGCTGCTGGCCTCGGGAGGAATATCCTTTTCCCGCAGACGATCCTGGAGAGTGACAAGATCAACCGGTTTCCCCTCATCGTTGAGCTCCACCATTGCCTCAAAGAGAACTCCATACTGCTTTCCGTAAAAGTCATCACCGCTGATGATCTCGGAAGCGACCGTAATCGCCTCTCTGTCCATAATCATCGCACCGATCACCGATTGCTCCGCTTCCATGCTGTGGGGTAACACCCGCTTTAAAAGCGTTTCCTCTGCTGCCATAAGCTATGTTCCTCTTGATCTGTTTTCGATTTTATAATTCCGTAACCTTAACCCTCAGCTTGCCGACTACCTGGGGATGAAGCTTTATGTTGACCTCGAACACGCCGACGCTTTTGATCCCCTCCGTAAGCTGAATCTTTTTCCTGTCAATCTCCTTGCCGCACTGCTGCTTGTAGGCTGATGCGATTTCCTTGGAAGAGATGGCCCCAAAGGTTTTTCCTCCTTCTCCTGCCCGGATGGAAACGACGACCTCGTCCTTCTCCATCTCCTGCGCAAAAGCCTTTGCTTCCTCGAACCGTTCCTTTTCCACTTTCTCCTTATTCGCCTTCTTAAGCTTCAAATCATTCATATTCTGATTGTTCGCTTCCACTCCAAGCTTCTTGGGTAGCACGAAATTTCTCGCATATCCGTCGCTGATCTCCACCACTTCGTCTTTTTTTCCAAGGCTCTTTACATCCTGCAATAATATGACCTTCATTTGTTTACCTCCACTCCTTTAGTCGACCTGCCCTTTACAGGTCGCCGTCCTCTATCATTTTGTCAAGCGTGGCTTTCAGTATCCCAATTCCCTCGGAAATGGAAACGCCGTTCAGCTGGCAGCCCGCAATATTCAAATGGCCTCCGCCTCCCATCTTCTCCATGATGATCTGTACATTGACCTCGTCAATGGAGCGGGCGCTGACATAGATCTGATTTTGATATTCCGTAAGAATAAAGCTGGCCTTTACGCCTCTGATGTTCAAAAGCTCATTTGCCGCCTGTGCACCCACCACCGTGGGGCTCTGGATATCGTCGCTGGTGCAGGTCGAAATCGCATAGGCATTTCTGTAAATCTCCGCCTGACTGACCGCATCCGCCTTTGCCTTATACTCCACGGCGTCCTCCCGGAACATCTTGCGCACTCTTGTCACGTCCGCCCCGTTTCTCCGAAGGAAGGCCGCCGCCTCAAAGGTTCTCACTCCCGTTTTGCTCATAAAATTATTGGTGTCAATCATGATGCCCGAATACATGCAGTCGGCTTCCTCGGATGTAATCCGGATACTCTCTCCGATGTACTGCAGGATCTCGGATACCATCTCGCAGGTGGAGGAAGCGTAAGCTTCCACGTAGGACAGTGTCGCATTCTCCACCACTTCCGTTCCCTGCCTGTGATGGTCAAACACCACTATGGATTTGCAGATCCTAAGAAGCTCCGGGCATTCGGTGATGCTTGGCTTATTTACGTCCACCACAACAAGAACCGTATTATTTCCCGCATATTCCATAGCCTGCTGGCTGTTAATAAGCATGTCCCCCGGATAATTTTCATTTTCCCTGAAAAGATCCGTCATGGATTTTATGGAGGTGCCTGCCTCATTGAGCACAATGTGCGCTCTGCGCTCCAGCATTCTCGCAATGCGGTAAATGCCCACCGCCGCCCCGAAGCTGTCCGCATCCGGGATCCGGTGCCCCATGATAATCACCTGATCCTTGGAGGAGATGATCTCCCGAAGCGCCTGGGCCTTTACTCTCGCCTTTACTCTGGTGTTCTTTTCCACCTGCTGGCTCTTCCCGCCAAAATAGATGGTATTGTCCGGCGTCTTGACTACCGCCTGGTCTCCACCCCTTCCAAGGGCCAGATCAATGGCATTTCTCGCGAATTCATAATTCTGCGCATAGGAGAGGCCGTCAAGACCGATCCCAATGCTGATCGTCACCGCCATCTCATTTCCAATATTAATCGTCTTCACATCGCTGAGCAGGTCAAACTTGTTTTCCTTCAGAAGGGAAACCGCCTTTTTGCGGAGAATAACCATATATTTGTCTTTCTCGATCTTTTTGCAGATCCCGTCATAGGCCGCAATATATTTGTTTACCTTTCTCTCAATCAGGGCTGTGAGAAGGGAGCGCCTTACCTCCTCCACGCTCTCTAAGGCTTCCTCGTAATTATCCAGATAAACCAGTCCCACCGCAAGACTCTGGTCGTCCACCTCCTGGAGGGCTATGGTAAGCGCTGTCTCGTCAAAAAGGTAAAAGGCGATCAGACAGCCTTCATATCCGTCCCCGTCAATAATATCGCTGTTCTGAGCCATTTCCTTCATGGATATCTTTTTCATCCGGACCAGATAATTTCTGTCCTCGTAGGAAAGATTGAGATCCACCTCCTCCATATCATCCGGGAGCTTTTCCTTTGTTATCGAGGGAAACAGCCCGGTAATGGATCTGCGGTAACCCTTGTCCTGATGAACCACATGCTCAAAATACGCATTCGTCCAGATCACGCGCCCTTCTTCGTCCAGCATCGCATAGGGAATCTCCAGTTCACGCAAAAGCACCTTTTGAATCTGCCCGTACTGTGTTGCAAAGCTCACCAGCTCATTCATGATAATCGGCTTATTGTACAGAAGCATGGAAACCGTGACCGCAAAGTAAAACAGCGTAAAGCAGGTCACAACGAGTCCGGATGAAATATTCAATATGTAAACAAGCAGGTTTACTGCCACCAGCAGAAAACCGAGATAAAGAGAAGTCTGCGTGTAACTCTTCAGTCTTCCTTTTAATTTCATATTCTTTTTCTTAGACGCCATTCTCTGATACCCTCTGTCATAAGTTACGTATAATTTCATACAACTATACTTTTAAAGTATAACATTTTTTGTATAAAGTTTCCATACAATTATTTTGTCTGTTTGCGACTCATTCCCCGGCTTTTCGACAATATCCTCAACGTCCTTTATTCTCCGCAAAACCGTCCATGAAAGCCAGAAAGGCAGTGATATCATCTACGAGCTCCTCATCGCTCCCTGCCATTCTCCGCTCTAAGCTCGAACATATCTTCTTTATCGCCTCTTTTCCGCAAAAAGACCGGCCTGCGATCTCACAGATCTACAGGCCGCTCCATACGAAACATCCCTGTGTTAACAGAAACGGCTGCCACAGCACATGCATATGGCAACCGTTTTTTGTCATTCCTTCTGTTAGTCCTGCGCAGTGCCTTCAGGTTTCTGAAGATTAATCCTGAACATAAGGCATCAAAGCGATATGGCGGGCTCTCTTAATTGCCACTGTCAGCGCTCTCTGATGCTTCGCACAGTTTCCGGTAATTCTTCTGGGAAGGATCTTTCCTCTCTCAGACACATATCTTTTTAATTTAGCCACATCTTTGTAATCAATTACATTGTCTTTGCCGCAGAACACGCAGACCTTTTTCCTTCTGCGGATTCCGCCTTTTCTTCTCATGGGAGAATCAGACTTCTCTGTTTTATTATATGCCATAAAAATTGCCTCCTGTCTTATTCTTTGATACTAACTGCTAATTAAACGGCAGCTCCTCATCAATTCCATCCGGAATATTCATGAAACCGTCGCCGGCACCCATGGGCTCGGGCGCCCTGTTCGCATTTCCGGCAAAACCCCCGTCATTGCCGGAACTGTTCTTGCTCTCGGCAAATTCCTGTTCCTCAACCACCACGTCCGTGGTATAGACCTTCACACCGTCTCTGTTGGTGTAGCTCCCTGTCTGGATGCGTCCTGTCACTGCGATCTTGGTGCCCTTCCTGAAATATTTCTCAGCAAATTCACCGGCTCTGCCAAAGGCCACGCAACCAATGAAATCCGCACTCTGCTGGTCATCGCCGTTGTTACGGCTGAATCTCCTGTCAACGGCAAGCGTGTATCTTGCAATTGCCATCGCATTGTCACCCTGCGAATATCTCACTTCGGGATCCCTTGTCAAACGCCCCATAAGTATTACTTTATTCATATTTCCCTCTCTTCAGATGCGCCATGTGCATCTGTTCTCTATGCCTCGTCCTGTTTTACGACTAAAAATCTGACAACATTGTCCATGATGCGGACGCGGTTTTCGATTTCGATGGGGGCTGTCGGTTCAGCGTCAAACTGAATGAAGTAGTAGAAAGCTTCTCGCATCTTCTGAACTTCATAAGCCAGCCTCTTCTTACCCCAGTCGTCAACATTGGTGATCGTACCGCCGAATCTTTCGATCAGCGCTTTGCACTTGTCAACCACTGCCGCTCTTTCGTCATCTTCGATTTTAGCACTAACAACAACGGCTAATTCGTATTTGTTCATGCTTCGTTACCTCCTTTTGGTCTCTGGCCCCTGTGTGCAGGAGCAAGGAATTACATATTTAAACATATCACGGATTAATATGATAACATAAAAGGCTCAAATCCGCAAGGGTTTATCCATAAAACTTCCATAAACTTTTCCAGTTTATCAGTGTTCATTCCCCGTTTAATGTGATATGATTTATGAATCTCATTCCTTCGATCCCGGCAAAATTTCCCTGATATTTTTCTCCGCCTGTCTTCTGGGTATCATAATCTGATGGCCGCACCCCGTACATTTCAGACGGAAATCCGCACCGATGCGCAGCACCTGCCATTCACGGCTTCCACAGGGATGCTCCTTCTTGAGACGCAGCACGTCTCCAACCTTAATATCCATAGAACGCACCTTCTCTCTTATACCAGCTTCTTGTATGCCTTTGGCTTTCTGTACTTCCCCAAATCCTCTCTTTCCCTGTATGCTCTGATTTCATCCATATCAAACGTAACATAGTAAATGGTTTCTTCCAGCTCATCTCCGACAAAAATGGTGTTGTCCATCCCTTCTTTTGTCCATACCACGGGACTGAACGCACAGGATTTTCCCATTCCCCGTGCCGGCGGATTTGCCATCGCAATGCCGACCATATTTTCCATTGCCCGCACGGACAGCTCCTTTAATCTGGGCGGCATCCCGCCGCAGCAATTGGGATGCATGATAAGCTCTGCGCCGCTTAACATTAATTCTCTGGCGCTCTCCGGATATTCCCTGTCATAGCAGATCATACATCCCATTGTTATTCCGTCAAACCGGCAGACAGGAAAAGCGTCCCCGGATTCGAGGTATCTTTCCCAATCAAAATCACAGGTGTGAACTTTGGAATACTTTAAAATCACTTTTCCGTCCCTGTCGATCACCCATGCCGTATTTTGCGGATACCGCTTTCCTTTTGAGAAACCGGTTATGATAACGCCTATGTTTAGTTCCGCCGCAAGATTTGCTATCCTTACAAAATATTCTTCTTCCTCGGTCAGGGCGTCTTCACACCATTTTATGAATTCAGGACAGTTTTCAATCTCCTGAACCGGCAGTAACTTCTCGCAAATATCCGGCGCCGTATACGAAGTAAGAAAACACTCCGGAAATAATACTAAATCTGCGCCATTTTGACTCGCTTCCCGGATAAGCTTTACGGCCGTTGTCGTATTCTGTTCCTTATCCTGCATCTTCGCATCATACTGAACAAGCGCTGCTTTCAATTTTTTCATAGGCCTCCCTCTCTCTCTTGCTGACGCAGCAATACCGCCGCATACCGCAGGTATCCTTTAAACGCCGCCTTCCCTCACAGCTGTGCAAAAATTTCACCGATGCTGCCCTGCACCACCAGATCCGCCGCCGCATCCCTTGCCGTGGGCGTCTTGTTGACCAATACCAGCTTATTTCCCCTGTAATAATCGATCAGGCCCGCCGCCGGATATACCACAAGGGAAGTTCCCCCAATGATAAGCACGTCAGCCTCGCTGATGTAACGCACTGCGCGGCTTAAGATATTCTGGTCAAGCCCCTCCTCGTACAGCACCACGTCGGGTTTTACCCTGCCGCCGCACTTTTCGCACCCTGGCACCCCCTTGGCATGGAGCATAAATTCCGCATCATAGAATGCACCGCATTTTTCGCAGTAATTGCGCAGCACGCTTCCGTGAAGCTCCAGAACCTCCCTGCTCCCCGCCATCTGATGAAGGCCGTCGATATTCTGGGTGATGACGGCCTTCAGCTTTCCCTCCTGCTCCCACCTGGCAAGCGTCCGGTGTGCGGCGTTCGGCCTTGCCGTAAGACAGAGCATCTTATCCTGATAGAACCGGAAAAATTCCTCCGGTCTGCTCCTGTAGAAGGTATGGCTCAAAATAGTCTCCGGAGGATAGTCATACTTCTGATTGTACAGCCCGTCCACGCTGCGGAAATCCGGAATCCCGCTTTCCGTTGAAACCCCGGCCCCTCCGAAAAACACAATGTTGCTGCTGCCGTCCACAATTTCCTTTAATTTTGCGATCTGATCCATGATACTCCCCGCCTTTCCTTTCTCAATATAATTTTCTTTTGATAATTTTTCCCATCCATTCTTGATACGCTTGTGGAACTACTATAAAATCACATATTCCCAAAAAGATAATTCTTCACGACACCGAAAAATTCTCTCATCATATTATTCCACTGCAAAAAGGGCTCGCCCCTTGCGGCTATTCCGCATACCTGTCCATAGCCTGCCTTTTTAGCGGTCCTGACCGCCCGGAACACGTGGAAATTATTGGTGACAACGCCCACCGCATCGTTCCGTCTGTCAAGATACTGTGCGGAGAAGGTAAGATTCTGAAAGGTATTTACAGACTTATCCTCTTTCAGGATCCTGTTCTTATCAATCCCCTTTTCCACCAGATAATCATACATTCCCTGGGCTTCCGAGATATGCTCGTCCGGTCCCTGGCCTCCCGATACGATCACCCTCGTGTCAGGATTTTCCTCCAGATACCGGATCGCCGCATCCAGACGGTACTGCAGCGCCTTAGAAGGGCCGGAGCGCTTCATCTGCGCTCCCAGCACTACCAGATAGTCGAGACCCGGGTCGCCCTTCTGGGTAAAGCCGCTAAGGATGCATCCCTCCACAAGTACAAACACGCCTCCTCCCAGACAGACCAGAAGAAGGAACAGCCGCCTTGCGAGCGCAGGAACATGCTCCGTAAAAAATCCCTTTTTCAGCATCAGGGAAAAAGCGATCAGCCCCGCTCCCAAAAACAGCCAGATAAAATAGAAATTTGTCCCGTGCCCCACAAAAAAGGCAATGGTGAAAAAATAAATAAGACTGACGATACCAAGTAAGATTAAAATCAGATACATGTATTACCTCCGCCCCGGATTTTTTCCATTATAACATTGTCAGGGCGGAATTGCACTTTGAGACGTAAAAAATAAAGAAATATTAATATGCCGCCTTTATTTCAGGGCTCTGAATTCTTTTGGCGTCAAACCCATATTATTCTTGAAAAACCGGGTAAAGCTATAGCTGTTCTCATACCCTACCGCCCTTGCGATCTCTTCTACCTTCATATCCGTCTCGTTCAGCAGATGCTTGGCCCTCTCCAGACGCAGACCGTCAATATATTCCTTAAAATTACTTCCGCTTTTTTCCTTGAACAGATAGCTCAAATAGCTCGCAGTCATGCCGCAGTGCTCGGCCACGTCCGCAAGCGAGAGTCCGCTGGACTGATAATTTTCATTGATAAATGAAAGAGCCCTGGCCAGCGGCACGGAATGAAGATCCTCCAGTTCGCTCAGATCTTTCAGATACTCCTCCAGAAGCGCTTTGAGCAGATCCGCCATTTCCCAGGAAGAAAGCTGTGTGGAAATATACGGAACATCCTTTTCATCCTCCCGCCCGCTCCTTCTTCTTTTATCAATATATATGCCCGCCGCATTATAAAAGAGAGACCGGATATAGTAAGAGGGCAGCTCCTTCATACGGATCATATAAATGATCTGCTCTGTCAGCTTCCGTACCCCCTCCCTGTCATTGCGCAGCATGGTGGAAGCCAGTCCCTGAATCACATGAAAAGGATAGCTGTGCGTTTTAAACAGAGCCTCCGGCAGTTCATCATACCAGCAGCCCTTTCCCCTCTCTCCCTGTATCACGGCATAATCCAGAGCCGTATAGGCAAAAGAATAGGAGCTCGCTATGTCAGCGATATCCTCCACCGCTCTTCCTATCCCAATGCCTGCCTTCTCAAAGACACCGGAGCGTAAGGGCAACTCTTTCAGATCCGCCTCTATTTCCTCCCTGCCACCTCCAAAAAGAAGAAGGGAGATATCCGTTCTCGGGATCCTTATGATATCAACCAGATCTGTGCGAAGCTCAAAATCCTCTTTCCGTATCTCCCCGCTGATTTCACCGTCTGCGGGACCGGATATAAGGACCACCTGATAAAAGGCAAGATTCACCCTTACCCCCAGCTTTTCCAGCTCCTGCTTTATCAGATGCGCCTCTTTTCCTGTCTTGGTCAGCAACTCCAGAATACAATTTCTTCGGAGCATGGGAATGAGACTCTCCATGTCGCCTTTCAGTCGGACGTTATCATTCCAAAGCAGATGAATCGCCTTCTCAATCTCATTATAATGTCCGATCCTGTATGTCCTTTTCCTGTTCATCTGTCCCTTGGCTTTCAGCTGCTGGAGAATGTCATAAAGAGGCCTGTAATTCAGCTGCATGAAACAATAGCCAAGTCCTCCCAAAACCACCGAAAGTCCCAGGGCGATCAGAAGCACCTTCCGTTCAAGATCCTTGATCTGTGCCCTGGTGCCCACGAGAGAAGTCACCTTTACCAGAGTCCAGCCCGTATTCTCCGATCTCGCCCAGCTAAGAAGCTTCTTTCCCTCCAGCTCCATACTGCCTTCCTCCTTCTCCTTATCGGAAAACAGCTTGCCGATCTGCGGGAATTCCTCTCCCTCAAGTCCCACACGAAGGATCTGGGTTCCGCTTTCGTCATAGAGCAGATACCCAAGACTGTTGATGCCCTCTCCCGCAAACATGGAGGAGAACCTCTCGCCCGATACGAGCACCGCCATAGTGGCATAGGCATACCGGTTCCGAATCGGGAGGGTGAACAGAAAGGTGACCACCTGGTTATTCTTCTCACCCTCTATTGTCACGACTTCCGCCGGTCTCACCTGCGTGCCGTAAAGGGTGTCAAAGGTCTCGAACATATCCTTCTGACTCCAGTTTTCATACTGGAGACCGATGCTTCCCGCAAATTTCTCATTCCTCTCCCGGGAGACATTGCTGTGGTACCCGCTGAACAGATAGCTCTGCGCTCTGGAATAAAGAAAAGCATCCAGAATCAGCATATTTCCGGATATCTCGTGTCTTATCTCCGTAGAGAGCGTGAGATTCTGCCGGGGTCTTTCTTCAATCTCCCTTCGGCTTATCTGCGGATTATTCAAAAACAGGCTGGGCAGATTATAAAGAGTCATCAGCTGTCTGTCAATGTTCCGGATCCCCCAGTTAACATCCATCTGCGCATCCCGCCTCACATTATCCTCGATCTTGCTCCTGGTATTCGGATAAAAAAAGACCAGACACACGATCGTGGGAATCAACGCCATCAGAACGTATGACAGGACAAAAGGCACCCATGCCCTTGCGTGGTCGTTCCTCATACTAACCTCCCTCGTCTCTCATCTGTCCTTAAAGCAGACTCTGCCCCCGATGCGCACATCCGGGACAGAGTTTTCTTTTACTGCAATGCCATATAGTCTTCGTAAGCCCTCTGATAAATCTCCCTCATCTTCTCAAGCCCCATGGTATCCAGCTCCTTAAGGTATTGATCCCACTCCTGCTCAATACCGCCGTTCACACACCATTCTGCCATCTTTTGCTTTACCAGCTTGAACAGATCGCTCTTGAGATACACCAGCTCCTCGGTATCCGCATCGCTGAACTTGACTCTGGGATAGATCTCTGACCGGTCCAACCGATTGTCCGCATAGACATCATCCTGTTCCAGCCTGTCCTTTAACTCATCGGGAATAATCGTCCTGCTTTCCAGATCCTTGGAGCAGTAGCCCGGCCCATAATTTACCAGCGCATTTTTCCACTTGTTCCCCTCTATCGTGTTGCCATCTTCCGGTACCAGAATCTCCCATGTACCGTCCTCGTGCTTTACCACATTGTCCGGTGCTGAGCCGTAGTAGCTCTGGAGCGCAAAATCCTCGGAATACATCTCGTTAATCAACATCATGGCTCTTTCCGGATATTTGCAGGCGGTCGTAAGCTCGCAGGCATTGGGATTTGTTATATCGGTATTATAGCATGGCCACAATAGTTCAGAATCGTCATCAGCTGAAACCTTAAGCTGAGGCAGCACAATGTACTCGGATGCGAATTTTCCCGTCCGGCTCTCTATGGACCATCCAACGGTGACACCGACCCTCGGCACATCTCCCTCCGTACTCAGCGCACCTGCCGCCGCATAATCGTTGGTATACACCTCGGGATTAATCAATCCCTGGGAATATAATCTGTTCAGATATACTGTGACGTTCTTGAACGCCTCCGTGGTGAAGAGGAAGTCAACCTTCCCGTCCTCAAGCAGCAGCATTTCCTCCGACATATTGTCCACCACTCCGTATGATCCCGTGAGACAATAAATTGAATGCGCATGTGATTCCGCAGGCCAGTCCAGAGGGATCTCATCCGCCTCACCGTTTCCGTTGGGATCTCCCTCCTTGAAAGCCTTTAACACCTCCTCCAGCTCGTCAAAGGTAGTTGGAACCTCCAATCCAAGCGTATCCAGCCATTTCTTATTAATCACCATGGTGGCTGCGCTTCTGGGATTAAACCCGCAGATAAGCGGCAGGGAAAGAATACCGTTTTCGTCAAAGGCAGAGGATACCCTTGCCGCCGGAACCTCCTCCAGCATCTTCTTCACGTTTGGAGCATAGGCATCGATCAGATCCGTCATATCCACAAAGGCCTCCGCATTCGTGACAATATCCCCGTCGGTCAGTCCTCCCAGGAAGATATCCGGAAGGTCATTGCTTGCCAACACCACCGCCTTCTTTTCCTCCCATCCCGAGCGCACCTGCTCCCACTCAATATCCACATTGCATTTTTCTTCCAGCTCCTGCCACATAGGCATATTCTCACAGTCCATGGTGGGCGTATAGGATTGGGTCATGATGCGCAGCGTGATTCTCTCACTGGTGTCGATCCCCGTATCCAACACCGCCTGCTCCTGCACAGCCGCTTCCCCGTCCTGTGCAGCCTCCTGTTCACTGCTATTGATATCCTGCGCATCTGCCGATGCCTGGCCGTCCTGAACGCCGCTCTTATCCTCACCTGCCTCTTTGCAGCCGCACAGCGCTCCTGCCAAAAGAACTGCACATAACACAAGAGACGTAAATTTCTTCCATTTATTCATCTGTTTTTCCTCCGTCCTATAAATATAATAGCTCTTTTTCCTTCCTCCTATCCCTTTACGGCCCCGATCATCACACCCTTTTCAAAATATTTCTGTAAAAAGGGATACAGAATCATCATGGGGAGCGTGCCGACGATAATGGAGGAATACTTGATCAGATTCGCCTTCTTTGCCGCCTCAATGGCCTCCGCCCCCATCATGTTGGAGGCCATCGACTCATTTTGAATCAGGATATCTCTCAGAACAATCTGCAGCGGAATGAGCCGGTTATTACGGATATAAATCAGCGCCGTGAAATATTCATTCCATTTTGCCACCACGTAATACAGCATGATCACGGACAGCACCGCCTTTGAGAGCGGAAGCACCACCCTGCCCAGATAATATATACTGGAGCAGCCGTCCAGCTGTGCGGCCTCCCAGAGCTCCTGCGGTATGCTGCTCTCAAAAAAGGTTCTCATAATAATCAGATTAAACACATTGACACAAAAGGGCAGCAGCATGACCCAGAAGGTATCGCCCATATGAAGAGTTTTCGTGACCGTCATATAAGTGGGAATCAGACCGCCGTTAAAAAACATGGTTATCAGAAAAAACATCATAAACGGTTTTCTTCCCTTAAAATCCCTTCTGGAAAGCGCATAGGCCGCCGGAACTGTCACGAGCATACTGACCGTCGTACCAACAATCGTGTAAAAGACAGTGTTCCTGTAGCCCGTCCAGATCTTTTCATTCTTCAAAAGCTCCCGGTATCCGTCCAGGGTGATACATCGAGGATAAAACCACACCTCCCCTGCCAGAACGGCGGAAGGCTCCGAAACGGATGCGATCACGATGAAATACAAAGGATACAGGATGATGATCAGAAAGATCACTCCTATGCCGTATAGTCCGATCTCCACCGTCTTTTCCCTCATTACTCCCCTCCTTCGAAACACCATCTGTCAGTCGCTTCAATTTTTCTGCGGATCCCTTCAATCGTTCTGTCAAAAAACATCTGCAGTGTTGCCGGTTCTTTTCCCGGACAATCCCATTCCCGTCCGATTCTGGGATCCAGACCTGACGGTGTCCTGTAGTCTGTACGCTTTTCCGTCCCCAGCAGCACCGCCTTACAGAAATCAGTCATCACGCCCCAGTCCTCTTTATTAAATTCATGCCCGCCTTCCCTGAAACGTATGGCGCATGAGCCGTCCCTTCCCAGAAAGCGGTAGACCTGTGCAGCCGCCAGCCAGCTGACCTGTGTGCCGTAGGGATTAGTCCACATGTCATCCAATCCCTCTAATACCAGCAAGGCTCTTGGCGCTACTGCCGCCGCCATAAAATGAGAATCAAAGGGCAGCTCATCTTCTCTCCCCAGCCTGCACGCCTCCCCCGAAGCATACTCTCTCATTCTGTCCGCAAACCAGTAAGGCAGATCCCTTGTCATGGATCCCATGGTTTCCACAAAGCCGCTGTCGGCTCCAAACCGGCTCCCGATATTGCGCAGACAGCCCATTCCGCCGCAGCCCGAGCCAGCCGGCACACAAACCGCCACTCTCTCATCATAGATTGCACAGCACAGAGCCGCTTTTCCGTACCGGGAGTGACCTGCCGCCACAATTTTTCCCATATCTGCAAAATCCTGGTTTTCCAGCCAGTCGATCACCCGGCTCTGAAGCCACGCCCACATGGCGATCACTTTCCAGGTATGATCAGGATATGCCCGGCTGCAGGCGGCATTTATATAATCCGGACTATCAGGCGCCGCCTGATCCACATGAAAGGTGATCACACAGAATCCCTCCTCCACCGCAGTTCTTGCAATCTCCTCCCTCACGAAGCCCCCCTGAAGGATCACGGGTATGGCTCTGCCCTGCCGGGCGCTGCGGATCACGGACACATCAATCTCTATCATATTCTCCGGTCCGAAGCTTAGCCTTTGCCTCTCAAACACTCCTTCGCCATCCCAAATGCTCTTCTTCCACAGAAGCCTTGAGGCAAGGTTGTCCGGTCTGTCCGGCATAGTGCCGTACAGATACTCTGTCAGGACACTCTTAATATACTCTCTGTGCGCTTCCCACTCGCTCGCATTCTTTACCAGACTTCCGTCTTCCCTCAAAAAGGGATCAGGTAATCCACGCATAATATCTCCTCCTACCATAAACCAGAACCGCTTATCCTTTTGCTGATCTTATTAAACGCAATCAGCAGAATCAGGTTCACCAACGAGTTTAAAAGGCCGATTGCCGCCGAATAGCTGTACTGGGGCGTTCCTGTCAGTCCGATCTTGTACACATACGTGGCTATGATCTCCGATGTCCCCAGATTCAGGTTATTCTGCAATAAATACGTCTTTTCAAATCCCAGGGACATGATATTGCCTATGCGCAGGATCAATATGACCACCGCCGTGTCTCTCAGAGCCGGTATATCAATGTGCAGGATACGTTTCAGCCTTCCGGCTCCATCCACCCTGGCCGCATCATAGAGATCCACATCGACAGCGGAAAGCGCCGCAATATAAATAATCGAATCCCAGCCCGTCTGCTGCCAGATCTCTGACAGGATGTAAATCGGCCGAAACAGTGCGCTGTCCCCCATCACGTTCCTGGGCTCGAACCCGGCCACCTTGGCAAGACTTCCGTACAGTCCGGAGGAAGGGCTCAAAAACATAAGGATCATCCCCACCATGACCACAGTGGATATAAAATGAGGCGCATAGGAAACCGTCTGAAGGGTTTTTCTGAAAATCCCGTTTTTGTATTGGTTGACCAAAAGCGCAAACAAAATAGGGATTGGAAAAGTACACACCAGCAGAGCGATGCTGAGTATCAACGTATTGGAGATTACATCCAGGCATTGATAGCTCTCCCAAAATCGCCGAAACCATTTAAGTCCCGCCCATTCGCTCCCCCAGATTCCTTTGATCGGTTTAAAATCCTTAAAGGCAATCTGGATTCCGTACATCGGCAAATAATTAAAAAGGATCATGCTCAAAACTGCAGGAAGTAAAAGCAGATACAATTGATAGTTTCGTTGGAAATCCCTTTTCCAGGAAACTTTGTTTTTCCTTACAGCCAAATCGTTTCCTCCTTTCCCGTATCTGCTTTCAGTATAGATAATTGATTAGAATTGTAAATAAACAAGAATTTTCTGATACGCTTTTCTTTCTTTTTGTTACCCTCATTTCTTTAGAATATCAACAATTTTTTACAACTGTGCGGATGGCATTTTTTTGAACCTACATTTTAACAATCTTATAATACGTTTTCGCCGTCATCAGATAGCTGATCCCATACACCAGGGCGAAGCCCATGGAAATGCAGAGGGCGCTTGTGAGAACCAGACGGGTATTGAAGAAGGCCAGTACTGCCATCAGCCGGTCCACCATAAACATTCCCGCAGCCGTATGCGCCATTGCACCCGCAAGGGGAAGGGCAAAGACCAGAAGAATCTGCCTGTGTACCGTGCCCTTGATCTCCTTATCGCTCATTCCCACCTTCTGCATGATCTCAAAGCTTCCCCGGTCCTCAAAGCCCTCGGAAACCTGCTTGTAGTACATAATGATGATCAAGCACATGAAAAAGATCAGTCCGAATATGATTCCGATAAACAGCAGGCCTCCATACATGGATCTCTGGTCAGCCCGCAGCGCAATGCCGTCCTTGCAGGCTCTAAAGCCCTGCTGTCCCTGACACCAGATCGCAAAATCCGCGGCAGCTCTCTCCACAGCCTCCTCGCTTCCGCCAAAGCACACGCCCGCCTTCTGTCCTCCTGCCTTCAGAAAAGCCTCAAGATCCTCCACGCCCGCCCACTCGGCATAGGCCTTTACAAAAACATCTCTTTCCGCCCTGTCATTCACGATCACGACATATTCGGTGTTCATGCTTTCTTTATCCGCCCTGGGGAAGGGAAACAGTTCCTCCGCTTCTCTTTTCACCACACCGCTCAAACCAAGAAATTCCACCGTGTCATATCCAAATTCAGGGCCTGTGGTATAGATCATGACCTGATTCTCCGAAAGGATCTCCGTCTCCCCGGTAAGCCGCTCATAATCCTTAAGGGTCAGGAAATGTAAACTGTATCTGTCTGAAAAGGGCACATTATCCGTAGCGGGCATAAATCTGTTTTCCTCCTTCGCACAGGAGAATTTCCTGAAGTCGAACACATCCACTCTCTTTACCCTTGCATCATATCTTTGGGCAATTTCTTCCGCCTGTGCCTGAACCTTTTCATATTCCAGGCTTCCCATATCGAAATCTGCCACATAATCATAGGGGTAGGCAAAGCGCACCACATCCTCTATCCCGATGTACAGGGAAATCGTGCAGGTCAGAGTGATAATCACCATGGTGGAAAAGATACAGATATTCACAAGGCTCGCCGCACTCTTTTTCATCCGGTAGTACATGCCGGATACGGTAATGAAGTTTTTCGCCTTATAGTAAGTCCCCTTCTTCCTGCGCAGGAGCTTTAAAAAAGCCACGATGCCAAAGGTAAACAGCAGGTTGGTTCCCACGATCACCCAGAACACGGCCAGAAAAAAGTTGCTGAAAATCATACTGTCCACTTTGGCCCTGACCGCAATGCTATAGCCGGCGCAGAGCGCCGCCATCCCAAGAATGCTCCAGAGCCAGAGCAGCCTTGGCTCCTTTTCCCCTTTCCTGCTGCTGGAAAAAAGCTCGATCGGCTGGATTTTTCGAAGCTCCCACAGCTGACATGCATAATTGAATAAAAACAGGATTGCAAAATAAATCAGCGTGCTTTTGAAGGCCTTTGGCATGAAGACAAATTCCGCCTCTATGGGCATATTGCTCAGCCGCAGCAGAAGCAGAAACAAAAGCTTTGCCAGCACCATACCCAGAAGAATTCCTCCGGCCATGGCGATCACATAAAGAAAAACCGTCTCCAGAAAAAGCATCACTCCGATATGCTTTTTTTCCAGTCCCAGCAGGCTGTAGAGGCCGATTTCCTTCTTCCTGTGCTTGATCAGAAAGCTGTTCGCATAGGACAGAAAGATCAGCAATATCACTCCCAAAAGCCACCTTCCGATCTCCAGAAATATCCACGCATAGGCCGCATGAGGCAGGGTCCGAATCAGATCGTTGTTAATAATGGAAGAAAACACAAAATAGGTAAAGGCTGCAAAAATGCAGGCCACAAGATAAGGATAATAAACGGTTCCATTGGACAAAATCCCCTTTTGCGCCATTCCCGGCAGAATTTTCCACTTCTTCATCTCAAGCCTCCTGTCTTTCCTCTTCTCCAGCCTCATGCTCTGACTGCAGAACCGTGAGGGTGTCCGCAATCATTTTGTACATGGCATCCTTGCTCTGATTTCCTCTGTAAATCTGATGAAACACGCTTCCGTCCTTGATGAAAAGCACCCGGGCCGCATGACTGGCCGCCTGAATACTGTGTGTCACCATAAGAATGGTCTGCCCCTCCTCATTGATCTCCTGAAACAGGCCGAGAAGCTTCCTGGAAGCCCGGGAATCCAGAGCTCCCGTGGGCTCGTCCGCAAGAACGATGTCCGGCTGCGTGATCAGCGCCCGGCAGGCCGCCACACGCTGCTTCTGCCCGCCGGAAACCTCGTAAGGGTACTTTTCCAGAATCTCCAGAATGCCAAGCTTCTTTGCCAGAGGCAGAACCCTCTTTTCCATCTCCCTGTAATCCGCACCGGAGAGCACCAGCGGCAGGAAAATATTGTCCCTCAGGGAGAGCGTATCCAGAAGATTGAAATCCTGAAACACAAATCCCAGATGCTCCCTCCTGAAGGTGCACAGCTCCCTGGCCTTTACCGATGCCAGATCCCTTCCCTTCAAAAAGACCTGTCCGCTGGTCGCCTTATCCAGGGAAGCCAGGATATTTAAGAGCGTCGTCTTCCCGGAGCCGGATTCTCCCATGATCGCCACATATTCCCCTTCCTCAACCGAAAAATTCACATCCCTAAGCGCCTGAACCTTCACGGAGCCAAACCGGGTAGTATATACCTTTTTTACATTCTTCACTTCCAAAAGTGCCATTTTATCTGTCCTTCCTTTCTAGTTGCCTGATTCGATTTGCCTGTCAAATGACGCTTCCGTAAAGTGTCCTGGCAGATTTCCCCAAATGCTCTCGAAGCTGCCTTGCGAAGTAAATGAGATTTTCTTAATATTCCGTTCAAAAGACAGCAATTTCGGGACATGGATGTCACGAAAAGCCCGTTTTGAGCCAGGATGGCGAATTCGGGCGATTGCGTCCTGCGCCACTGCCCGCTCGGAATATTTAGAAAATCCATTTACGCTGCTGGCACAAGAGAGCATTTGGGGAAATCTGCCAGGATATCTTACGGACAACCCATTTGACACGCAAATCCTCATCTGTCTCCATCATAAAGCAAAAGGAAATGTCCTGCCATTGATCCGGCTTACATTTCCCTCTCCCAACCTTACACTTTTGTCACATTGAATCCTGTAAAAATCCCAGCGTGACCCTTGTCCCCACACCGATTTCTGACTCCGCCCGAATGGTGTGGCCCAGTCTTTCCATGATCTGCCTGCACAGATAAAGGCCGATCCCCGTGGATTTCCTGTCATACCGGCCGTTGTAGCCGGTAAACCCTCTCTCAAAGATTCTGGGAAGATCCTCCTTGCGAATCCCGATCCCGTCGTCCTCGATCACCACGTAAACGGCCTGTGCGTTTGTCCCCTTCCCGTCCCTGTCCAGCCCCCTGATCCGGATTCCGCCGCTTGTGGTGTATTTCAGAGCATTGGACAAAAGCTGCTCGATCACCAGCGAAATCCATTTCTCGTCCGTCACGGCCTGACACGAAAATTCCTCCAGATTAAAAGACAGCCCGCTCCCGATAAACAGAATCGAATACTTTTTGACGGCCTGCTTTATGACAGTATATATATCCTGTGTCTTAAAAAGCAAATCAGCCGACAGGCTCTCAAGCCTGGCATAGCCAAGAGCCATCTGCGCATACTGCTCTACCTTAAAGAGCTCCCGGCAGGCGGGATCCCCCTCCGCAAGCAGAAGCTTCATCGCCGCAATGGGTGTCTTGATCTGATGAATCCACATGGTATAATAGTCCGCCATATCCTGCTTTTTCTCATCATATTCCGACACAATCCGGCGCATTTCCTCCTCCTGCACCCGGATAATATCCTGGTAAAGCTTCTCCTGATATGTCTTTGCCTCAAAAAGAGCATCCGCCCTCTCCCCGCTCTTTTGCGCCAGATCCATGAGCACAATACACTTTGCCCTGTACCCGGCATATCCCCAGATCCCATAGCAGATCCCGAAAAAAGCGATCAGAACCACTCCGTAGAACATATTTTTTACAGAAGCTCCATAACCGTACAGCCCGGCAATTCCAAACAGGATGAGCGTGATCAGTCCGTATATCGCCGCACCTTTCACATGTTCCCTCAGCCAGGATACGGCTATCTCCATCTCCGCATTCCTCAAATTTATTCCCTCTCCGTATCGCTTCACGTTCAGCCGCCTTTCTGTTCCTGCCGCAAGAGCTGGTAGCCCACTCCCTTTTTTGTCTGGATCAGGTCTTTTAACCCGTTGTCCTCCAGTGATTTTCTCAGACGGTTGACGTTCACCGTCAGAGTATTGTCGTCCACAAAGCACTCATTGTCCCAGAGCCGCTTCATAATACTCTCCCTTGTCACTGTATTTCCGGCGTTTTCAAAAAGGATCTGCAGAATCCGGAACTCATTTTTGGACAGCCCGCTTCGCTTTCCCTGATAAAGCAGGGACATATCCGCCAGATTCAGTACGATTCCCTGATATTCCAGCACGGAAGCCTGGCCCTGAAAGGAGTAGGCCCTGCGAAGAATCGCCTGGATCTTCGCCGAGAGCACGTCAAGGTCAAATGGCTTTGCCACAAAGTCGTCCCCTCCCATGTTCACCGCCATCACAATATTCATGTTGTCCGATGCGGAGGAAATGAAGAGGATCGGAACCTGGGAAATCTTTCGGATTTCCCCGCACCAGTAATAACCGTTGTAAAAGGGCAGTCCGATATCCATCAGCACGAGCTGCGGGTTAAATCTGGCAAAATCCGCCAGAACATTTCCAAAGTCCTTCACACTCTCCACCTCATAGCCCCACCTTTGCAGATGATTTGAAATCCGCTCACATATAGTGCCGTCATCCTCCACCAGTAAAATACGGTACATTTCAGTCCTCTCCCCACTGATTTTTATGATTTTCCCATGATGTCAAACAGACTCAGCTGAACTGCCCGGGGCTCATCCTGCGTTTTCTGCGCCCTCTCATGCCTTATGCCCTCCTGCGGCAGCTCCTCCAGAAAGCGGGAGGATTCCTCCCCGCAGACCAGAATCAGCTCCTCCTTTGCCCTGGTCATTCCCACATAGCAAAGGCGGCGTTCTTCCTCCAAATCCGCATTCCTGTCCCCAAATTCCAGAGGGAGTCTTCCCTTATCCATCCCGTGTAAAAATACCACCGGAAATTCCAGCCCCTTGGAGCCGTGAAGCGTCATCAGCGTCACCGCATCCGCCGTAAACTTTCTGCCCCCGCTTCTCTTCACATCCCCATCCTCTCCAAAGACGAGCGTGTGAAGAAAATCTTCCATGTCAGGATAGAGCACTGACATATCGGCAAGCTTTTTCATGGCCTCCTCATTCTGCAGGGAAAATTCATCGGCCCACTGTGTAAGAAGCTTTACCGGACGGGTTTTCTTAAGCTTTTTCCGGTATTTATCCGCAAGCTGGGAAAAGCATTCCTCCTTCGCCTCTCCCAAAAGAGGATCCAGAAGCCTGCGGCACAGCTTTTCCTCCGCTTCCTCCCGGTCATGCACAAGATACCGGAAAAAGTACAGGGCGGTGCGCACCTGTCTGTGTGTCAGGAAATCCTCCCGGCCTGCCACCACATATGGAATTCCCTCCTGCCGCAGGCATTTTTCCAGCAAAGCCGCCTGCCTGTGAGTCCGGTAGAGCACCGCAATATCCGAAAAGCCCCTGACCGCGCGCTCCTCTCCTGCCCCGTTCTCGTCCGTATCCAGCATGTCAATGCCTCCGATCTGGCGTGCAATTTCCTTGCAGATAAAGATCGCCTCCCTGCGCTCATCCTCCGTACTGACAATGCGCACGGGAAGAACGCCGCGGCCCTTGGCCTGCATTCTCCGCTCCTCTCCCTCGTTATGAGAGATCACTGACAGGGCAGAGCGCAGAATCGCCGGCGCACTGCGGTAATTCTCCTCAAGGCGTATGGTCACAAGCTCCGGGTACTCTCCGGAAAGCCGGGCAAAAACCTTAGGGTCGCAGCCCCGGAAGCCATAGATGGACTGATCCGGATCCCCGATTACGAACAGCTCCCTCCCGTCCTGTCCCCACTGTGTCATAAGCCGGTACTGAAGAGGGTTAATATCCTGAAACTCGTCAATGAGCAGAAAGGAAAACCGGCGCCTGCACGTCGCTTCCTTCGGCATCTTTTCCAGGATCCTTAAGGTTTCCAGCAGAAGATCGTCATAATCAAGAGCCCCGGCCTCCCGCAGAAGCCTCTGGTAATATTCATATACACGTCTGTTCGTTTCACCGGTGTCCTTCTCCTGCCTGTCATCAGCGCTTTCCTCTTTCCCGCCCGGTTTCTGCGTAAGTCCGTTCTTCACCCGGGAGAGCTCCCGCAGGAACCGTGCAGGGGAATCCTTCTTCTCAAATTCGCCAAGGGCCTTCCGGGCCAGCTCCGTCTGAAGCCCCTCATCCGCCACCACAAAGGAGATCCCCGCCTCCTGCAGAAAACGGCTGCAGATTGCGTGAAAGGTTCCGATCCAAACGCCTGACCCCTCGGCCTTTCTCCGACTCTTTGCACCGTGCCCCTGTCCGGTCATCCTCTCTCGCATTTCCTGCGCCGCCTTATTGGTAAAGGTCACGGCCGTGATCTCCTCCGGTGAAATTTTTCTCTCCTCCAGCAGATAATTCAGCCTGGCAATCAGCGTCCTGGTCTTTCCCGCACCCGGGCCGGCGATAACCGCCACCGCGCGAGAGGCTGTCTCCACCGCCTCTCTCTGTCTCTCATTCAAGCCCCGGGACGGCTCCTCCTGCTGCCCGGCCGGTTTCTGTTCAGCCTCCGGACGCTCCCCCGATTTCTCCTTTTGCCCGCTTTCCGCTCCGGACAAATCCGTATCAGCCTGCGGATCCGTCAGCTTCCGCCCCTTTTCCGCCTCCTGCAGCTCCTCCTTCGTAAAGAAGGACATCTGTCCCTGAAGGCGGCTGATATCCTCATCGCTCAAAAGGCCGATCCTTCCGTATTCCCCGTCAAAGCCGGGTGTCCGCTCCACCTCTCCCCGGCGCAGCCTGTCGATTCCCTCCGCCATCAGCGGGCCTGCCGCCTTCCTGATATCCTCGATGGGAATCTCCCGCAAAATAGAGAACTCCGGTCCCAGAGCCTTCAGCATGCTCTCGTACTTCTGTGCTGCCTTTTTTCCCGCAGACGAAATTCCCATGGAGGCTCCGATCACCTCCGGAAGAGGAACCAGACTCTCAAAGGGGCGTCCCGAGGGCAGGACAAAGCCCTCTTCCCGGTCCGCATCCGCAAGCTGCTCGATCCGGTTCAGAACGCCGATGGTAATCTTTTTCCCGCATACCGGGCATTTGTTTCCATACCGCATCGTCTCCTGCGGACTGATACACAATCCGCATTTTCTGTGTCCGTCAAAGTGGTATTTCCCCTCCTCCGGAAAAAATTCAATGGTGCCCGCAAGCCCCCTTCCCTCCTGAATCGCCCCGGCAAGCCCCTCATAGGACATCTCTATGTCCAACAGGTTGGCCTCCCTCCCCAGCTTGGCCGGAGAGTGAGCGTCTGAATTGGAGATCAGCTGAAACCGGTCCAGTGCGCCTACCCGCCAGATCATGGGAGGATCCGAGGAAAGTCCCGTCTCCAGCGCATGAATATGCGGTGTCAGATCCTCAAAGCACTCCTCAATAGCGTCAAATCCCGAAAAAGCGCCGAACAGGGAGAAATGCGGTGTCCAAATATGGGCCGGCACATAGATTCCCTCCGGACAGGTTTCCAGCATGATCTCAAGCAGATTGCGGCAGGGGATCCCCAGTATGGGCCGCCCGTCCGAATGAATATTCCCGATCAGCGCAAGCCGCCCCGCCAGGGCCTGCGCCTGTTCCAGTCCCGGCAGAATCAGAAGGCTGTGCACCTTCCTCACACGCTCTCCCTTTTTATAGATAGAGCTGATCTCCCCGGTTACCACAAACCGGGGTGTCCTGCCCGCAGCTCCCTCCTCCTCTATGCGATATTCCTTTTTCAGCACGTAAAGGCCGTCCTGGGCGGGCTCCAGCTTTTCCTTCAGCTCCTCCAGCCAGGCCGGATGGGTGAAATCTCCCGTTCCGATTAAGTCAATCCCCTTTTTTCTCGCCCACAGATCCAGAAACTCCGGCGTACAGTCCCTGCTGGTGGCCCGGGAATATCTGGAATGAATATGCAGATCTCCTATATACATGTCTCCTCACATTCCGCCGCCAAAGGCGGCTTCGATAATTTGTGTAGGACACTATTTTACCACACTCACCATCCTTATGCTATCCCCTCCCCCCGTTACACGCTTGAAATAGTCTTCCAGGCTTGTAGGAACCTTGTGTTTTTACATCATTGTATCATCTTTAAGAACCTCAGCCAGGCTGATTTTTCGCACATTCCTCCATGCAAAGTAATATGCCAGCGCTACCGAGCCCTGAACGGCCAGTATAAACAGAAGAATGGGGACAAACGGCGCTTCTGACATAAATTCTCCCACTTCAACAAAACTTGCTTTCAGCATGTACCATGTTACAAGGATCACAAGGGGAAGACCCGTCAGAATCGGTTTGCCCGCTACCACCAATGCCTCCGTGCAGAACATTTTCTTAAGCTCTCTGGGTGTCAGTCCAATCGACATATACCTGGCAAATTCCCTTTTCCTCTGGCGCACAAATCCCAATGTGCTCTCCAACACATTGCCAATGCCAATGATCGCAAGCAGAATGCAAAAGCCTCCATATATCGCCATCATTCCCTGTATCTGCTTATCATTTGTCTCGCATTCCTGGATACGGTTTTCAGATTCTATGGTATATTTCCCGCTCAGAATCTGGCAGATCTCATCCTGAAGCCTGTTCAGTTCTTCCAATGACGCATTTTCTTTCCCCTGGATGCGGATATAACTGTCTTCTTCCACGCCTCCGATCTGTCCCTTGATCTCTTTCCATAAAGATACCGGAATAAAATGCACCAGCTCGTAATAATTCAGCGTTGCGTATTCCTCCCTTAAAACAGGGACTTTTCCCGTATAAGCAAGGACAGGTATCTCGGCCGTCATTTCTTCATTCCCTGACTGTCTCAAAATACTTGCGGCGTTTTCCCCTGAGCCCGTCGCCTTTATATAAGGCATAAAATCCGGATGCCTGAAATCCGGATTTGTCACATCCCGGATCTGGTTTAAGACGACTGCCCCGCCAAGCTGCGGCGTAACCTCGATCTGTTCGCAGTAAGCCAGAAAGCTGTTATCATCCAGTATGATAATCGGCGCATCCACCAGAAAGCCGCCATCCATCCGTGTTACATAATTACCAGGCGCAAGGGAAAATCCGCCGAAGGATTTCATATCCTCGCTCATTTCTTCCTCCGTAATGATCCGCTTCGCCATCGCTTTCTGATATATAATAGCGCTTTCCAATGCATTAATCCCCTGAATCCTGTCCGTTTCCTCAAAAGCCTCCACAGCCGTATCCTTCACGGTAACCATGACATCCCATACTCCCTGATACCGTTCAAAATAGGTCTCCCTTGTGCTGATCCCGGAAAGGGCAAAGAAACACTGCATGACCGCAAACGCCATAAATGCGGATATCAGAGATAAGGATGCCGTCCGCAGGGCTTTTCTCTGCGCCTTTAGTGCATTGCCGGCCAGCTCCCCTTCCACTCCGAACAGCATCGAAAGGAAAGGAGAATTTTTCCGCCGCTTTAATTGTAATTCGCCCGTATCTCTGATCGCTTCCAATGGTGTCAGCTTACTTAGCTTTCTGGCCGGCAACCATGCGGAAATCCATAGGGTAAGTACACTCATCAGCAATGTCAATACCAGTACCAGCGGATGATAACCGGGTACCGCTTCATGCCGTCCCGGGATATCGCTTTCCAAAAGAATATTTAACAATTGTATCAGACCCATGCTGCCCGCAATCCCTGACAGATTTCCGACAATAATCGGTACTGCGCTAAGCGCAGCCGCTTCCTGCAAAAGGCACGTCCGGATCTGCCTCGGTGTGGCTCCGATACTTGAAAAAATACCAAACTGATGAATCCGTGCGTTCATGGATACCGCAAAGGAATTGTGGATGATTACGATCAGTGAGAATGATGCCGCAAGCGTGATCAGGATAAACATCGGAAACAGCAGCCTCGGCGCCTGATCACTGGAATCCCTGACCAGGTACATTGCCAGAAGTTCATAATGATAAACAATCTTTTCCGGTACGGCTCCTGTCCGCCGCGCAATACGAGGGGTGTCTGAAAAAACGGAACCTATATCATCAAAGTAAATATCCAATACTGTTTCTGCACTGTCAGCACCTTTTTCATTTACAGCAACATCTTTCACATTTGCAAAATTTTTTACGGTTTCGATATCCTCTTCGGCAAATTCCCCAAAGATCCGGCTGTGCCAGCCGCCTTCCTCCTGCTTAATCCGTTCCACCTCGTATTTCCACGCATTGTAAAACAGCCCGCACAGCAGAGATAAGAGCAGGGCGGAAATAAATGCCGCAATCCTGACGGACAGGCTGGAGGAACGGTTGTTTTTCATATAATCTGCTGAATACTCTTTCCACATATTCGATTGTTGTCATGCATTTTATGACAACGATTTCACCTCCTTCGTTCATCGCTGATAATGCGTCCGTCTTCCACCGTTATAACACGTTCCGCTTCCAAAGCAACCTTTTCATCATGAGTGATCAGTAAAATAGTCTGATCCAGATTACGGTTGGAAAGTTTCAGCATGTCGATAATCTCTCTGGAATTTTTCTGATCCAGGTTCCCGGTAGGCTCGTCCGCCAGAAGCAGGGCCGGACGGTAGATCAGGGAACGCGCAATCGCTGCCCGCTGCTGCTGACCTCCGGATAACTGGTTCGGCAAAGAGTCAAGCCTCTTGGCAATACCAAGGGAATTTACCACCTTCTCAAAATATTCCTGATTGGGCTTTTTCTTATCCAGTGCAAGAGGCATGAGGATATTCTTCCGCACCGTGAGTGTCGGGATAAGGTTATAAAACTGATATACAAGCCCCACTTTCCTGCGCCGGAAAATTGCCGCCTCTGTCTGGTTCAGTCTGGAAAGATCGGTTCCGTCTATTATAACCTTTCCCTCCGTGGGCTTATCCACGCCGCCGAGAATATGCAGCAGGGTTGATTTTCCGGAGCCGGATGCCCCCATAATCGCCACAAATTCCCCTTTGCTGACTGACAGGTCAATCCCGTTAAGGGCCGTCACCTGATTTCCACCGGAGCCATATACCTTCTTCACTCCCTCACATTTCAAAATTTCCATTCTGGGTTTTCTCCTTTCATCTGCCTTCATTTTCCGTTCAGCACACGTCATTCGCAAAACACGCTTTCAACGCTTCCCGCTGCTGACACAGCTCTTTCGGCTCATATACAGTATAGCAAATGAAAGTTACAGCTCAGTGACTGTAAAAGCGAATTTCAAAAAGAGCGCCGCCGTCCGGTTTATTTCGAGCCCGTATGGTTCCGTTCTGGCGTTCAATTATCTCTTTTGACAAAGCCAGCCCGATTCCGATACCGCCCTCACATGCGTTTTTCCCACGATAAAACCGTTCAAAAAGGTGAGGAATATCTTCTTTTGCGAATCCTTCCCCATCATCCCAGATCTGAATTTCCGTATAGAGCGGATTCTGCGCACAGGAACAGTGGATGGTTCCCCCTGGATTGTGCTCCATGCAGTTTTTCATCAGATTCATGACCGCCTCCATGGTCCAGTCCAGATCCGCAGTCACCAGCATTTCCCCCTGCTCCGGTATATCAACAGAAGTGTGGGAATGCACAAACAGCTCCTGCAGGTTATCCGCCGCAAGAACAAGAAGCGTAAAGACATCTGCCTCGTCCCTCTGTAACTGCAAGGTTCCGGAATCAATCCTGGAAAGAACCAGCAGGGCTTCTTCAAGATGTGTCAGCCGTGAAAGCTGTTTCTCTATCTGTTCCAGATATTTGTTGTAAAAGCTGAAGCTTTGACAGCAGGGATGGACATTCGGCCCATTGCCCTGCAAGGTATCGCATAATGGAAAAGTATCTGGTGCGTTCCGCTTCAACATCTGGACAGAAAGGGAAATGGCCGTGATCGGCGTTTTGAGCTGGTGGGCAATATTGGACAGATTTTCTGCAAAATCGTTCTTTACCTGTATTGCCCTGTCTTTCGTCTGATAAAGAAATGTCACCGTCTTATAAATCTCATCTTCCAGTTTTGAGAAATCATCCTCACCGGAAGCGGACAAAATGACGGCCTTTCCGATATTTGCCTGTTCCAGATACTCCGCCAGAGCCCGGATCCGCAGGGCTTCCCTTTTATTCCGATACAAAAAAGTAAATATAAAAAGAAGGATTCCTGTCAGAAATCCCATTGCCGCAAACAAAAGATTCCGCTCACAGGCAGAGCCTGTAAAATCAGAGATACGATATCCCAATGCCGACAGCACGTCTTCTTCCGCCACACCGTCAGGATTTCCTCCCGTATATTCCTTTAATGCTGCGGAAATGATATTTTTTGTTTCCGGCTCCTGCTCCACCACCTCGCCGCAGATTACATTCAGCAGTTCAAACTGAATCCGGCTGTAATGGTAAGAGGCAAACAGGACAGAAACCGCCGCAGCTATCAGGCCGACGGACAGGACGAATCCAAAAACGACCAGTATATTTTTCCGTCCACTCATAGGGTATCCTCCATACGGTAGCCTACGCTTCTGACAGTTTTCAGGCACACCGGCTGGTGAAGCTTGTCTCTCAAACGCTTCATGGTAACAGTTAACGTATTATTGTTCACATAATTTCCGTTTGCATCCCATACCCGCTCCAGTATTTTTTCCCTTGTTACCGTCTTTCCCTTATTCTGCATCAGACACAAAAGCAACTGGTATTCTGCCTCGCTTAAAAAGATTTCCTCTAAGCGCTGGAAAACAGTATGGCGGTTTAAATCCATCCTGATCCCGTCACAGGAAAGATACTGCCCCGCCACGTTACCGGTTCTGCGCAGTAATGCCAGAATCCGTGAATGCAATACCTCCAGTTCAAACGGCTTCACGATATAGTCGTCCGCACCGTTCCCAAAGCCCGAAACAATATCCGCACAGTCTCCCCGGACTGTAAGAAAAATAATGGGCAGCTCTTTCCAGTTCCTTCGAATCCACCGGCACAAACCGTCTCCGCGTCCATCCGGCATGTTCCAGTCCAGCAAAACAAGGGTTGGGATATGTTCCTTTAGTGCCTGTCCCGCCTGTGCGAGCGTTACAAAGATTGTTACCTTAAAGTCCTTGTGTTCCAAATATTCTTTAACAAGCATTGCGATACCCGGATCATCCTCTACATAATACAGATCAGCCACGGCCATTTTCCCCGTCCTTTCTGCCCCCCGGCGTACCTCCCTGTACGCCGGGGGCCTTTCATTGATTAAGCTGGTTGTAAAACCGCCCGTAAACTTTTCACTTATATTTTACCATATAAAAGTGACAATTTAATGACGGACTGATCTTTTTGGTCAGATGATTCAAAATGAGTGTTTCTTCCGGTGCCTGGATAGCAGAAGATAAAGCAAAAACCAGCCTGCACAATGGACCGCAAGGATCACCATGTCTTTGCCTGCCGCTGCCATACCTCCATTCGCCAGATCCATTACGCCCTCAAAGGTGGCGCTGGACGGGACAAAATAGCAGATGGCGGAGAGCGCCTTATTTTCCGCCACCGCCAGATACTTAAGAAGGGGAACCGCCATAAACACGATCATAACGATTTTGATATAAACTACACCTGCCATCATCCCCTCTGAAATACGGCCTACAAACAGGCCCACCAGTGCCGCTACAAAGGCCGAAAGCACCGTCAGAACAAGCATGGCCGCCATCCCTTCGTGAGAAAGCCGGAAACAGATTGCCGCCGTGACCATTGCGGACAGGAAGCCAAATACAAAGCCCACAAAAATCTTCTGAACCACATATTGTCTGGGCGTCATAGGCAGTATCTCATTGATCAGCGCAATACCGTCCTCTTTTTCAGAAATAATGTTCATCGCATTAAAAGTACATCCCATGAACATGGCAACGAGCAGCGTCATTGCCATAAAAATATACTGGAATCCTGTCAGTACGTCAGGCTGTTCCAAAGTCTGTATACTTACTCCGGCTGACATTTCCCGCCGCTCATAGAGGTCCGGAAGCGTACCTGCCATCTGCTGCCATATACTTAATTCATCACCGGACAAAACGGTTCTGATACCTTCTTTGTCCATCTCCACGCCAATCAGATTGGTAGACGGCTCCCTGATTGCCGAAAGCCATTCATCTCTCGTCTGACAGACCGTAACCTTGCCATACCCTGTAAGCCACTCCCTCGTTTCATCCGTGACCTCACCATCCATCACACAAAAATAATATTCTCCTAAAGAAGAAAGGTCAATGGAACCGGCAACCTTCAATGCGACAGCCACCGCAATAGGCAGGAGAAACGACATGATGCAGAATTTATCTTTCCTTATACTTTTTGCCTGATAGATCACCCCTTTCATACTCAGCCCTCCTTTCCCATCTCTTTGTGGAATGCAGCGGTGGCAACACCAAAGAGTAAAATAATGACACACATTACACAGACATAATAAACCGGGTTTGCCACAGGCGTACCGAAAAATGCGTTTTTCAGACCCATATACAGATAATAAAACGGATGACAATCAATCCAGTCCATTTTGATTGCAGTGTTGGCCGACAGGAAAACCGGTGTTGCGGTAAAAAGCGCAATCATCAGATAGGCCAGAGAAAACTGTTTGAAGTCTTTTAACAGCATCGTACAGCCAAAACCCGTGAGAGTCATAATCAGGGACAGAATTCCCGTCTGTATCAGTACGGCGGGCAAAATGCAACCCGCTTCTTTTGGTCCCACATTAAACAGCGTCATCAAAGCTGCAAAAACCAGATCTGTGAGAAGAAAAAGAAAGATCTTGGAACATACAAACAGGCTCTTTGGGAACGGCATAATGGCATGGATGCGGATCACTCCCATCTGTTTTTCTTTAAACAGTACGGACGCAATCCCTAAAAATCCTACGGCAACAATCTCAATGAACAACAGTTCACAGGTGATCTCCCTGCGCTGTTTCATTTCCGGGGTATTGTCCCCCACGATTTCCGGCTGATATCCGATGCCGGAATGCAGGAGTGAAAGCGCATAATCCGCTCTGTGCCGGTCAACCTTTTCGGTTCCTGCATAAAGTACAATACCTGGTTCCCCATCCTTTATGTGGATCCCGACGCCTCCGCTTGTGTCCCCGGCAAGCGCCTCCTCCAATTCTTCCACAGAAGCCACCGAATGGATCAGCGGCGATATCTCTGTATGGATCCCTGCCGGATCATAGAGATATACATTGTAGATATTGGCATTATCCCCCATGAAATTCAGATAGCCAAAATGAATGAACAACGTATAGAGTAAAAATGATCCCAACGCTACAAGAAAGAATTTTCCTGAGGCCATCATCCTGCAGTCTTTTTTTAATAAAGAATATGAACTCTTCAAGACAGCCTCCTTCCCGCATACCGGATGAAGATATCCTCCAGAGTCGGCTCCTTGGAGTGTATGCTGAGCAGTTCGTCATACGGAAAAGGAATGCCCGCTTTCAGCGACTGCGCTTCCAGCGTCTGTTCTTCCCTTCTGCCCTGATACAGATAGCGGACGGCAATGCTGCGGCTGCCGTTCTGTTCCTTCAGATTTTTCGGCGTATCAAGGGCAACAATGTTTCCATCGGAAATAAAAGCAACCCTGTCGCAGAGCAGATCGGCATCCAGCATATTGTGGGTTGTTACGAATACCGTTGTTCCCTTTTGACGTTCCTTCTCTATGATCCTGCGGAAGAGGACGGCTCCGGTGGGATCAAGGCCGCTGGTCGGCTCGTCCAGAAACAGGAGTTTCGGGTTGCTGATCAAAGCCCTCGCCATACTGACACGCTGGCGCATCCCCTTAGAGTATGAGGATACCGGTTTCTTTAAGAAATCCTTCTTGAACTCCAGTTCATCCAGCACTTCCTGCGCATCCCGCAGTTGTTCTCTGGGATAAAAAGAGGAAAAATAATGCAGGTTGTCAAGGGCGCTTAAATTGGCATACAGATAGGGGAATTCAAACAGGACGCCAATTTTCTGAAAAAACTCCTGCGTATGAACTTCCTTTATATCTTTCCCGAATAGGGATACCCTACCGCCATGCCCCTTCAGGATGCCGGTCAATATCTTCTGGGTGGTAGACTTTCCGGAGCCGTTCGGCCCCAGAAATCCAAAAATCTCACTATCCTCCACGGTAAAGTTCAGGCCGTGTAATACCTGTTTGTCTTTTCCATGGAAAATCTTCCCGTAGGAAAAAGTCAGATCCTTCACCTCAATCATTCTTCATCCCCCCATTTCCCAGACTTCCCCTTTTTCTTGCTCTGCTTCCGCCCGCTCCACCATTTCATAAGCTTTACCTTGAACGGGATAGAGACGATGAGCACCGCCACAATCACAAGCCACCAGTACCATTCCAAGCCTGAAAACATAATCGTAACCTCCTTTATGAGGAAAGTTCCTTCCCTCCTGATGGGGTAAGAATAAAAAATTGCGTTGAAGTTCCTGTGAAATCCGCATGAAACCTCTGTGAAATCTTTTTTTCAACTGCGCCGTATTTCGTCCGTGTGAGCCCGTGCATAAAAAATCAGAGCACATAGATCCTATGCTCTATGCGCTCTGGCACCATACAACTGTTTAGCTGAATTTACAGTATAATAGTCAAAAGCAGATCTCTGCCTGCCGCCTCAGCCATTTTGTTTTTCCAATTTTCTTCTAATCCCATCCAGCCTTTTCCATACGCTTTTATCTTTGCAATAAACAATCATCGATTCGAACAGCTTATACAAATGTGCGTGGTCGCACTGCGCATCTTTCTCAAGCATATCCCAGCTGGTACAGTAAATGTCATATATGCCGCAGGATACCTCCTGGATGCCGTGAAATGATCCGCAGCACACGCAGGACAAACACATTCTACCGTTCTCTTTGTTCACATTCCGTATAACAAACAAATCGCAACTGACAAAACGGGAGAATCATGCTATACTTTGAGAAAAAGGGATTTCTATGGCGGGACAAACAGGAAGGAAAATAATGTCAGAAGCATAAGGCAGACTTCCGTGAAATTCAGGGCAAACTCCGGCTCTTTTTATCTAATACCAAAATTTTATAAAAATTTGTTTTTCCTGTCACACCACCTTCTTTCCGTTGTCTAAAAGAAGTAAGGAGGTAAAAAGCCATGAAAAATAAGACGAATGAAGAACTGTTGGCTTTGATAGAGAAAGCCACTGCCGGAGATAAAGAATCTCTGGAAACCGTGATTCTCAGCGTGCAGGATCTGGTGTTTAACCTGTCCCTGCGTATGCTCGGCACTTTCCCTGATGCGGAGGATGCCACACAGGATATTCTGTTAAAAATCATTACCCATCTGTCTTCTTTTAAGGGAGAAAGCGCATTCTCCACCTGGGTTTTCCGCATTGCGACAAACCATCTGAAAAACTATCAGAAGCATATGTTCGCAAAATTTCCCCTTAGCTTTGAATTCTATGGGGATGATATTAAAAATGGTAAAATCGATGATGTTCCTGACCTCACGCAGAATGTGGAAAAATCTGTTTTAGCAGAAGAACTGAAACTGTCCTGTACGAATGTCATGCTTCAATGTCTCGATGCCGAAAGCCGGTGTATCTTTATTTTAGGGACAATGTTCAAGGTGGACAGCCGAATCGCAGGCGATATTCTGGGCATCACTCCGGAAGCCTACAGGCAGCGGCTTTCCAGAATTCGCAGCAAAATGGCGGATTTCTTAAGAGCATACTGCGGCGAGTACGGAAACGGAAAATGCCGCTGTACAGACAGAGTCAATTACGCCATCCAAAATCACCGGATCAACCCTGCGCAACTTCATTTCGCTTCTGCTGTCCCAAAGGATATCATGGTGGAAGTCAAAGAAGCTATGGAAGACATTGATGACATCTCACAGAAATTTGCTTTTTGCAAAACCTATGAGTCACCTGCATGCCTGAAAGAGTTTATCCAAAAATTCCTGGATGGAACTTCCTGTTTTGTTGTTACAAATGCTTAGGGGGAACGGAAAAATGAATACACAGCTTATCCTGAATTACCTTTCCGATTTAAGTGAGAACAATAACCGGGAATGGTACCATGAACATAAAGCCGAGAACAGGGTGGCAAACACAGAATTTGAGGCATTGATCGGGGCGCTGATCCTCCGAATCGGCGAATTTGACGGCAGCGTGCTGCACAATGAGCCGAAAAATCTTACCTTTAAGCTGGTGAGGGATACCAGGTTCAGCTACGATAAGTCTCCCTATAACCCGGCATTTCGCACGCATATTTCTTCAAAGGGAAAACTGCCAATCCCTGTCGGCTATTATCTCATGATAAAACCCGGCAATCAGTCCTTTTTAGGCGGCGGCCTGTTTGCAGATATGTTCAAAGATGCAACGTCAATGGTGCGGGACCATATTGCCAGCAACGGCAAAGAATTTGAAGCCATCATCCATGATCCGGAATTTGAGAAATATTTCTCTGTGCAGGGATCCGCTCTGAAAAATGTCCCAGCCGGATATGACCGGGGACATCCACAGGCAGAATACTTAAAATATAAGAGCTGGTATCTGGAATATCCGGTCAAAGATGAAGAACTGCATGATGTCGAAATATTTCTCACAAAGGCATCCGGGCTTTTCCGTATTATGAAACCATTCAACGATTATCTGAACCGGGCTCTTGCCGACTTTCAGATGCCGGCAAGGTAATGAAGGATTCAAATTTCAGTTAATAGCATGCCCAGACATCCACAATTCAATGCGGATGTCTGGGCATTAATCAGAAATATGATGAATATACGCACCATGTTTCTGGCTTTTGATAAAGATTGTGCGGGATATGCCTCTGATATGAATGCATTACCCGCAATCTCCCGAATCTCCTCAAAGGTCAGCTGAAAAGATTCTTTTCCGCTTTTATGCGCATATTCCCATAATGCGCTGTGCGTTGTCTGCATCCATCTGAACCGAATTCGTCTTCTCGTCCAATGCGGCCTTTCCACATTCCCATCCCGGCTTTCCGCTATCCTCTTTTCCAGCTCCTCGCACTCTTCCCTGCGTTTTATCTGCAAAGTCCTCGACATACCCCATGGCCTGCAAAAGGTATCAACAAAAAAACCTCTTAAAAACAAGAGGTTTTTAAGAGGCGCAGACCGGATTTGAACCGGTGAATCAGGGTGTTGCAGACCCACGCCTTACCACTTGGCTACTGCGCCACACATTACATTCTATGCTAACTATTTACTTTTCGTGACTCCGACGGGAATCGAACCCGTGTTACCGCCGTGAAAGGGCGATGTCTTAACCGCTTGACCACGGAGCCTTTTTGGGGCATCCATAAGTCTGTTGCCCTTAGCTCCCCGAGTAGGGCTCGAACCTACAACAACTCGGTTAACAGCCGAGTGCTCTACCATTGAGCTATCGAGGAAAACTCACTCACCTTCAATGACCGGCGGAACCCTCCCATCGTCATACCCTCAAAACCGAACACCGAAACGCCGCACACTCTCTCCCGGTCAAGCCCCGGGCCTATTAGTACCGGTCAGCTGCGCGCATCGCTGCGCTTCCACCCCCGGCCTATCCACCTCGTCCTCTCCGAGGGGCCTCGGACCTCTCATCTCGGGGCGGGCTTCACGCTTAGATGCCTTCAGCGTTTATCCCTTCCGGACTCGGCCACCCTGCCCTGGCCCTGGCGGGCCAGCAGGTGCACCGGCGGTCCGTCCGTCCCGGTCCTCTCGTACTGGGGACGGCCCCCCTCAAAGGTCCCACGCCTGCGCCGGATAGGGACCGAACTGTCTCACGACGTTCTGAACCCAGCTCGCGTACCGCTTTAATGGGCGAACAGCCCAACCCTTGGGACCCGCTTCAGCCCCAGGATGCGATGAGCCGACATCGAGGTGCCAAACCACTCCGTCGATGTGAACTCTTGGGAGTGATCAGCCTGTTATCCCCAGGGTAGCTTTTATCCGTTGAGCGATGGCATTCCCACTTAACGCCACCGGATCACTAAGTCCCGGTTTCCCGCCTGCCCCACCCGTCGGTGTCGCAGTCAGCCCCCCTTCTGCCTTTGCACTCTCCGAATGGTTTCCGACCATTCTGAGGGGAACTTTGAGCGCCTCCGATACCCTTTCGGAGGCGACCGCCCCAGTCAAACTCCCCGCCAGACATTGTCCCCCGCCGGGTTCACCGGCGCGGGTTAGAAACCCAGTGCCGCAGGGGTGGTATCCCAACGGCGGCTCCGCGGAGACTGGCGTCCCCGCTTCCCTGCCTCCCACCTATCCTGTACGTGCGGCACCGGATCCCAGCGTCAAGCTGGAGTAAAGCTCCATGGGGTCTTTCCGTCCTGGCGCAGGTAGCCAGCATCTTCACTGGCACTTCAATTTCACCGGGTGCGTTGTCGAGACAGCGCTCAAATCATTACGCCTTTCGTGCGGGTCGGAACTTACCCGACAAGGAATTTCGCTACCTTAGGACCGTTATAGTTACGGCCGCCGTTTACTGGGGCTTGGATTCAAGGCTTCGCAATGCGACGTGTCGCTATGCTGACCTCTCCTCTTGACCTTCCAGCACCGGGCAGGCGTCAGCCCATATACCTCACCTTCCGGTTTCGCATAGACCTGTGTTTTTGCTAAACAGTTGCTTGAGCCTTTTCTCTGCGGCCCCATCTCTGGGGCACCCCTTCTCCCGAAGTTACGGGGTCATTTTGCCGAGTTCCTTGACAACGCTTCTCCCGCCGGCCTTAGGATCCTCTCCTCATCCACCTGTGTCGGTTTGCGGTACGGGTGCCGTGCAGGCCATAGCGGCTTTTCTCGGCACGCGCCTCGCGGGCTTCCCTACTCTCTTTCGGTCCCCGTCGCGCCATGGCGTGCGGCGCTCTCTTGCCCGCGCCTCGCCCGCTGCGCTTGGGCCGGGCTCTCCTTTCCCGGCTCCCGCCTCCCCGCGTGCGTCCCCGCATTTCTGCTGCACGGCAGTACAGGAATCTCCGCCTGTCGTCCATCGGCTACGCGTCCCCGCCTCGCCTTAGGCCCCGACTTCCCCGGGGCAGATCAGCTTTACCCCGGAACCCTTGGATATTCGGCCTGGGGGATTCCCACCCCCATCTCGCTACTCATTCCGGCATTCTCTCTTCCCGGCGCTCCACCGCCCCTTCCGGCGCGGCTTCGATGCCCCGGCAATGCTCCCCTACCAGCGCGCCCTCGCGCGCTCCCGGGCTTCGGCGGCGTGTTTCAGCCCCGGACATTTTCGGCGCGGGACCTCTCGGCTAGTGAGCTATTACGCACTCTTTGAATGCGTGGCTGCTTCTGAGCCAACATCCTAGCTGTCTTCGAAATCCCACATCCTTTTCCACTTAACACGCACTTTGGGGCCTTAGCCGCGGGTCTGGGCTCTTTCCCTTTTGACCGCCCGACTTATCTCGCGCGGTCTGACTCCCGCGCACCGCCTCCGCGGCATTCGGAGTTTGATATTCTTCGGTAAGCTTTGACGCCCCCTAGGAAATTCAGTGCTCTACCTCCGCGTGGCTGGCGCGGGGCCAGCCCTAAAGCTGTTTCGGGGAGAACCAGCTATCTCCGGGTTCGATTGGAATTTCTCCCCTATCCACGCCTCCTCCCCGCCCTTTTCAACGGACGTGGGTGCGGTCCTCCACCGCCTTTTACGGCAGCTTCAACCTGGACATGGATAGATCACCCGGTTTCGGGCCTGCGCGGGCTGACTGTAATGCCAGCTTCGCTGGCCATGCGCTGTTAACGCTCGCTTTCACTGCGGCTCCGCCGTTTAACGGCTTAACCTCGCCCGCCCGCGCAGCTCGCCGGACCGTTCTACAAAAAGTACGCGGTCGCGCGCGCGGTTTCCCGCCGCGCTCCCACAGCTTGTAGACGCAGGGTTTCAGGTTCTCTTTCACTCCCCTCCCGGGGTCCTTTTCACCTTTCCCTCACGGTACTCTCCTCTATCGGTCACTGGGTAGTATTTAGCCTTGCGGGGTGGTCCCCGCCTCTTCCTGCAAGGTTTCACGTGTCTCGCAGTACTCTGGATCCTGCCGCTTCCCTTCCGCGCTTCGCCTACGGGGCTCTCACCCTCTCCGGCCGGTCTTTCCAGGACCGTTCCGCTGCGCGTCCGGGCCGCTTCCGCAGTCCGTACCCCGGGGTGACGCGCACCCCGGTTTGGGCTCCTCCCGTTTCGCTCGCCGCTACTTCGGGAATCACTATTGTTTTCTCTTCCTCCGGCTACTTAGATGTTTCAGTTCGCCGGGTTCCCCTCCGCGCGCTATGGATTCACGCGCGGATACGCGGGTCTTCCCCGCGTGGGTTCCCCCATTCAGACACCTGCGGTTCTTCGCGTATGTGCCGCTCCCCGCAGCTTTTCGCAGCTTGTCGCGTCTTTCATCGGCTCCCAGTGCCAAGGCATCCGCCCTGCGCCCTTTCTGGCTTGACCCTTCCCCCCGTCCGCCTAGCGTGGCGGCGGGGGTGCTCTTTTTTCTTTTCTTTCTTTTTGATGTCTTTGTTTCGGTATTCGGTTTTCAGGGTACGACGGCGGTTTCTTTCCCGCCGAATGGAGACTAAGAGATTCGAACTCTCGACCCCCTGCTTGCAAGGCAGGTGCTCTCCCAGCTGAGCTAAGCCCCCCGAGCCCTCCCGGGCCTCTCTTTTTTCTTTTCTCTTTTTTTGTAATCCGGCGGCCGCCTGCTTTCCCGCGCCGTCTCCAGCGCAGTATCCTCGGCCGTCCAGGTCTTAACCTTCGTGTTCGGGACGGGTACGGGTGTTCCCCCCGGACGCATCACCACCGGATTTTCCCGTTGCCTCTCGACAACCCAACAGCAGCGCAGCCCTTACTTCTTTCCTTAGAAAGGAGGTGATCCAGCCGCACCTTCCGATACGGCTACCTTGTTACGACTTCACCCCAGTCACGGATCCTGCCTTCGGCGGCTCCCCCCTTCCGGTTGGGTCACCGACTTCGGGCATTACCCGCTCCCATGGTGTGACGGGCGGTGTGTACAAGACCCGGGAACGTATTCACCGCGGCGTTCTGATCCGCGATTACTAGCGATTCCGGCTTCATGCAGCCGAGTTGCAGGCTGCAATCCGAACTGGGACGCTTTTTTTGGGATTCGCTCCGCGTCGCCGCCTCGCCTCCCTCTGTCTGCGCCATTGTAGCACGTGTGTAGCCCCGGCCATAAGGGGCATGATGATTTGACGTCGTCCCCGCCTTCCTCCGGGTTGTCCCCGGCAGTCTCCCTAGAGTGCCCGGCTTCTCCGCTGGCTACTAAGGATAGGGGTTGCGCTCGTTGCGGGACTTAACCCAACATCTCACGACACGAGCTG
>Ga0137308_100275_pt1 | contig 93032 bp, 81 predicted proteins | sample Inofrocosms_June_FD_97181 | JGI IMG/M metagenome (GOLD analysis project Ga0137308, IMG submission 97181) | Mouse cecal microbial communities from Vienna, Austria - N-Acetylneuraminic and N-Acetylglucosamine D2O microcosms_June | ecosystem: Host-associated > Mammals > Digestive system > Large...
AAAATGGCATAAAGCTGCCGCAAAAGCAAAATCCATAGAGGAATTTGAACAGGCTGTAGGACTGGTGCAGGTATAGTGATGCCAACGCATATCAAACAGGAACTATAAATTAAGAGGAATAGCTCTGCAACATTGTCAAGTGAAAAATTCAAAATCATTTGATTTCCTTTTGCATTCGAGAATGGAATTACACGATATATCCTTACTGATAGTGCACAAGTTATTTATCAACAGTTCCTTTGCTTCCTTTAGAATCATGATCAATTACAACAACCAGCCAATTCCCCTATGAACATTGCTGTAAAAAACAAACACATTATAATTGTTATCATTTACAGAAATACTTCTGAAAATTCCGTAAAATATATTGACATTTCCTCTTTATTTTCTGAGATCAGACGCTCCTCATAGACAGGCTTCCCCTGCACGTCATATCTGTAACTGATGACTGCACCTGTGCCATCTTCCACGCGGAATCCCCCAGTCGCAGAGCCTGCCAGCCGGGTCATTGAGATACGCCATAATCTGACCACTGCCGCCGTTTGCCTCACTGCCGCCCTCATCATCCAGCTTTCCTTTGATACTGTCAAGCAGTCCGCAGACTGTCTCACAGTCTTGTCCGGGAATCAGGCTTTGCTTTTGCCAGAAGTCCCAATATCCATTGCTCTCATAATTTTTGATGTGCATAAATTTGTGCGCTGGAATCGTCACCAAGTAAATCTTTACATCGTCTGTAGATTTCATCATACCAATCTCTCCTAATCCGAAAAAATAGCGGTCAAACGGGTTAATTTTTGTACGAAGGACAACGGGTGCCGGATGTTTCCGATAGGTGCTCGGCGCAACGCCGTACATGGTCTTAAACGCCCGCGTGAATGCCTCGTGCGACGAAAAGCCATAATCATAAGCAATATCAACGATACTCTTGTCACTGTCCCGCACTTCTTTTAGGGCAAGCGCACACAGCGTCAACGCCTCATCATCATACTCTTTGCCTTTGCCATTCATACATTTCCTGTTCCAAAAAAAGAGGCATTGCAAACCGACGTCTGCAATGCCCCTTTAGTCTGTATCCTCGTCTGGCACATATTCCATGATGTCTTCTATACGGCAATTCAAAATGCGGCATAAATTGTTCAGAATCATGGTCTTAACGATCATATTCTTCCGCAGTCGATGAAGCTGTGCTTTGTCTACACCGTAATCCTTGATCAGTCTGTACTGGCTGATCTCTCTTTCTTTCATCGTAACCCAAAGCCGATCATATTTAATCATGCTTTCAACCCCTTTCCATAATATTTTAACCGCCCTTGCGTTGAAATAATATGGTGCATGTATACTTCCCATGGTTTTTGGGGTTGACGCAAACTGTAAATGAATTACTTAAACCGCATCCGCAATCGTCCGGAAAAACTCAACGTGCTTTAGCTCATATCCCTTTTCCATAAAATTCGGGTCTGCGCTGGTCTTGACAATGATGACGCGGCTTGTGGGATTGACGTAGATCCACTGTCCATAAACGCCAATCGCCATAAACTCGCCCACATCTCCTTCAGGCACCCACCACTGATAGCCGTAGCCAATCGCATTGTAGGCGTCATGATTCGCGCCGGGTTTCGAATATTCCGCGCTGACATCCAGACTGTCGCGCACCCACGCTCTCGGAAGAATCTGCTCGCCGTTATAACTTCCCTCATTCAGATACAGCCTTGCAAAGCGCGCATAATCCCGAAGGGACACACTCAAACCGCCCATTGCAAGCTCTGTTCCATTGCTCAGGGTCCAATACGCATCATGCGCCGGCGCCATTCTTTTCCAAAGCTTTTCCTCCATGTACTCCGCAAGGCTGCGCCCTGTCGCGTTGGTGATTACTTTTCCCAGAATCTCTGTGTTGATGCTCTGATACCTGCGGTATGTATACGGCGCGTCCTGCACGCCGTACTTTGCAATCACCTTCATCGCAGGCGTTCCCATCAGGGTTTTCATAGAAAAACCATTCATGTCCGTATCTTCATTAAAATCAATTCCCGATGCCATCTGCAAACATGCGCGGATTGGTATCGTCTCCAGCGCTGTTCCCACAAACTCTGGAATATACTTGCCAAGCGGGTCCTCCACACTGCCCACATGTCCTTCGTCAACTGCAATTCCCATCAGCGCGGACACGAAAGACTTTCCCATAGAATTGGACGAAAACAGTGTATTTTCATCACCGCCCATAAAATAATTCTCATACTTGATGACATCGTCCTTGATGACAAGCATCGCGGTTGTTTTGGTATTCTCTATAAAATCTGCTGTCGGATAATAGACCTTCTCAAACGTAAATCCCTCCGATAGTTTCACATTGTCCTCCTGTGAAAATTGGAAAACGTCTCCTCCTGCACTGATTTTCTTCGTCGGCTGAATCTCAGGGGTGTGCTGGAATGTGTGCGCCAGATTTTCATCCTTAAAACTGTTCAGGGACGTGTGCAGCATTTTTACTTTTTTCCCGCAAAGTCCCCACACAATTCCTGCCACGACTACGACACCCGCTATCATGATACCTGCTTTTTTGATTCTCTTCATTTTTATATCTCCTTTCCTATTTAAATACATTCTAATACCCATATCGTTTCCTGTGCTTCAAGAGCATACCAGCAGACAGCGCCAGTGCCATCAACTCCGCCGCAGGCGTCGCAAGCCAGATGCCGTTCACGCCCAGTATCAGCGGCAGCACAAGCATCGTGATAAGCATAAATACAAACGACCGCGAAAAAGCAAGCACCGCAGAAACCACACCGTTTGACAGTGCCGTGAACATTCCGCTCGCAAAAATATTAAACCCAATAAAACACAGCGCGATGGTACAACTCCGATTCCCTGTCACCGCAAGGTCATACACTGGATTGTCTGGACGGGCAAAGACTGATACCAGCGGTCTTGTGAGCGCAAAGGACGCTGCCACCGTCATAATAGAAATCACTGCGATCACTTTGAGGCTGACTGCAACCAGCTTTTTTAACTTATCATGGTTCTGTTCGCCGTAGTAATAGCTGAGCATCGGCGCCACGCCATACGAATACCCTGTGTACAGAGAGCTTGCAAACATCAGCACATACGTGATGATTGTGACTGCCGCCACACCGTCCTCACCCACATAGTGAAGCATTGTCCAGTTGAACATCATGGTGATGATGCCTGTGACAAGCGCTGTCGCCATCTCCGAGCAGCCATTTGTCGCTGCACTCGCAAGTACCTTGAAGCGCCATACAGGTTTCTTGAAATGTAACAGACTTTTCTTGCGGCTGAATACAACAAGCCCCACAACGGCTGTCACAGAATAGCCAAGACCTGTCGCGACTGCCGCGCCGCTGATTCCCATGTCAAGCCCTGCGATAAACACAAAGTCAAGCACCATGTTCAGCACACCGCCCGCCACCGAGCAGATCAGTGACAGCGTCGCCTTCTCGCTCGCAATCATATAAAGTGTAAAATTGTTCATCAGCAGAATCGGAACTGTAAACAAAAGATAGCGGCTCAGGTATTCCACACAGTATGCCTCCACGTCCGCTGACAAGTTCATTCCCGCAAAAATCTGGTCCATCAGCAGATATCCGAGTCCGCACATGACGAAGCCGACCACCACATTCACAAGAATCAGGAAGCTAAAATCCTCCTTTGCCTCCTCCGTCTTTTGCGCCCCCATCTTTTTCATGATGACGGCGCTGCCTCCCGTGGCAAGCATCGTAGAAATTGCAGTCACAAGCTGAATGATGGGCGCTGTCAGGTTGATTGCCGAGAGCGCGCTGGTGCCGATTAGATTTGACACAAACAGGCCATCCACCATGGTGTAGAACGACATAAACACGGTCATTGCAATCGTGGGAACTGCAAACTTTAAAATATTTTTGAGTGTCACAGGCTTCAGATAAATATTTTGAGTTTCCATCTTATTCTCCTTTCTTCTAAATTTAATTTCTTCTAAATTTAATTTTTTCTAATTTGTTTCCCTGTATCAAGCATCATAAACCATACAGTAACTGTACAGTCAAGAGGTTTTTGAAAATATTTTTATTAATTCAAAGCGTTCTCTTGCATGGCGCGCGCAAAACCTGTATCATAAACTATACAGTTGTAAAAGTTGCTTGATTTGCTTTCTATTTTTAGGGGGGATTTTGAATTATGACAGAAAAAAATAAACAGCTCACCATCGGTCAGTTTGCAGCGATGCATGGCATCAACAAAAAGACGTTGATGTGGTATGACGAGATTGGCTTGTTAAAGCCCGCTGCCATCAACCCAGAAAACGGCTACCGCTGCTACAATTACCACCAAAGCCCCGTCCTAGAAACAATTCTGCTCCTGCGGGAACTCGATGTGCCTGTCCGTGAAATACAAGATTTTATGAAAAACCGCTCAGCGGAAAAGATGAAACATTTATTAGAAGAAAAGATTGCAGACCTTGACCACAATCTCAAACATCTCCAGGCCATTCGAAAGACCCTGTGCAACTACCATCAAAACATGGAAACGCTGCTGACAATGGATTTATCTAAGATCAGTATCATTGAAAAAGAAGAGCGCTGTCTCATAACGGTTGCCATCACGCCCGATACCTCCTTCGAGGAGGAGGTTGAAATGATCACCGCCGAGACGGAGAAGTACCAGCTCGGCAGACTGCACGACGCCTCTTATGGCTCCATGCTTCCTGTCTCTAGTCTGCAACACGGCAGATTTGATGACTACTGCAAACTTTTTATCGAGATTCCGTTTGGCAATGCTGCCGCGCCGCAGGAGATGGCACCAAAAAACGGGCTGCATATACAGCCCGGCGGGAAGTATCTGAGAGCCTTTCATCAAGGCGGCTGGGACGAACTCCCCAAGCGGTATCAGGAAATTCTTGACTACGCCAAACGCCGCCATCTGACGCTGTGCGGCTTCTCTTATGAGATGGGCATCAATGAGAACGTTATTGACCGCATTGAAGATTATATTGTGCAGATCGAGATTCCCTGCTCACCTTCCTTTGCCAGCAAGAGCTGCTGTTAGATGATTGTCCAAAGGAAGGGCGCATAGCAGTTCTGCTTCCAGACCTGATCAAAAGCCTTATAACGATACGAGTCCCGCTGCCCCGATCATTCCCGCCTGATTCCCATTCTTTGCAACGACTGCCCTAGGTACATACGCCACCGTACTGCCAAAGCAGTTTGCGCGAAGATGCTGGTTGAGCGGCTCTGTCAGCTTCTCGCCCTGCGCGCACACGCCGCCGCCGAGCACGATGAGATCCGGGCGGAAAATATTTGCAAGATCTGTGATGCCGTCCGCAAGATACTGAATATAGTTGTCTACCAACAGCCTGCCGCAGGGGTCGCCGGCATCTGCCGCATCAAACGGAATTTTGGCGTTCATTTTCTCTAAATCATGGTCACACAGCGCCCAGAGCAGCGAGTCGGGATACTGCTTTGCCATCTCTTTTGCATCGTGAATCAGCGCTGTCGCAGAGGCATATGCCTCAAGGCAGTCCGCTCTGCCGCAGGTGCACCGGCGTCCCTCCGCGCCGCACTTGATATGGCCAAGCTCCGCGCCGCCGGGATGTCCGCCCTCAAAGATTTTACCGTTTATTACAATACCGCCGCCGACACCAGTGCCAAGTGTCAGAAAAACTGCATTCTGGCAGCCCTTTGCCGCGCCGCGCAGCACTTCTCCAAGTGCTGCGCAGTTCGCGTCATTCTGTACATAAATGGGGACTGGAAGATATTTTTGCAGTTCCTTTGCAAGCGGGACATTGTCCCAGCGGATATTGTTGGAATAGAGCACGACGCCGTTCTTGCTGTCAATGGTTCCCGGGCTGCCGACGCCTGCGCCTGCGCAGTCCGCCACGGCAAAACCGTTCCGGGCAAGCAGCGCTGACGCAGTCTTTCCCATGTCTGCAATCACTTCTTGATAAGGGCGGTCGGCGTCCGTCGGGATAGACGTCTGCGCCAGTATTTCATAGGCTGCATTCAAAATCCCAATTTTTACTGCGGTTCCGCCAAGGTCAATACCGACCGCCACCTTTTTACCTGTCTCTGACATAATTGGTCCTCCATTCTGCTATTTTTGTTACTCGAGAGTATCCTCCAAGCCATACACTTCCACTTCATAGATGCGCGCTGCACTGTCGCTGCCCTGCGTCGGCTTGTTGATGACAAGCTTGACAAACTGTGCGTTGACCGGCGTAAAGGCGTCGTGCGTCGTGCCTGCCGTGTTTCTGGTCACGCTGCGCATCTCCTCGAACGCTGCGCCATCCTCACTGGTGTAGATCGCGTAGGATTTGGTGTTCATATCAGCACTCTCTCCGCCTGCCTCTGCGTGGCAGACATCAACCGCGCTCACTGCCTTGACTGCGCCGAGGTCAATCGTGATTTCGTGCGGTGCACTTCCTGTCGCACACCATTTCTTCGTCACATCGCCGTCCACTGCAAACTGCGGCGCTTCATTTTCGTTGACATAGGTATCCGCCTCGGTGCCTGCACCCTGCGAAAGCAAAACAAGTCCGTCTGCTGCCTTTTCGGTGATCACAATATACCCTTCCTTTGCGGCTTCGCTGCTGCCTGACGCATTTTCTGCCTTGACTGTGACAGGATATACACCGGGTTCTGCATATGTGACCGTAACGCTGTCACCCTCTGCACTTTCCTGATCTGCGCCTGTGAGTGTCCATGTCACCTTCTCCGTATTCTGCGAGCACAGGCTCTGGAAGGTAATGCTCTCGCCCGGCGCCGCCAGTGTGACATCGGCTGTAAACGCCGTTTTTGGAATACTGTTGTCTGGCCACTCCATCGTGACCTCCGCACCGGTGCCTTCTGTTAACAGCGCATTCACAGGAATCACCGCAAACGCCGTCTGCCTTTCCTCGCCTGTGCGCGGTAAGGTATTAATATAGAAGCTATTGGTATTCGACACGCCAAGCAGAGACTTTGTTTTGTCCTCATTGATGCGGTACACCTCATAGTAATCTGTCGGGACATCGCTGTCCCACGACAGGCGCACGCCCGCATACATGCCGTCCTCATCAAACTCTGTGTCGAGCACCTTCAAGCCGCTCACCGCCGCAGTCTCCTCCGCCTCTGCGTCGAGCATCGTAATATTTCCAAAACGGAATTGCAGCGTATTGGTGTCGGTATCCGATGTCAGCCGGTACGAAATATTTCGTATGGTCTTTCCGGCAAGCTCTGCGGTCTGGTATGTGACCGTCGTCCATGCGTCCGAAACCTTCTTGTCACCCTCAAGCACCACCTCTGAACCGTCGTCGAGTGTCAGCACGGCATCTAGTGCAACCTCTGCGCCTTTTGCCCGCGCAGTTGTCGTGAACGTCACATTTTCTGGAACTGGTAAATCAGCGCTGTACAGTTTGATGACAGACGGTGTATTTTGCTTGACAGCACCGCGCAGAATCAGGCTGGTTCCGCCATAGTATGCATCTCCCACATCAAGGTCTGCGGACAGTTTGTTGCCCTCGCCGTCCTCGATGATATAACGGTATGTGGGAAGCATATCAGAAATGCTGCGGTTGTTCCAGTCGAGCATACTGATCAGCTCACCTTTTTTATAAAAACCATATCCGTTTCCTGTGGAAAAATTTGTCACAAACGGCAGTGTTGTCAGCGCAGTACGCTCTACAACATAGGTGGAAACACCTCTCCAGTCCGTGTCGCTCTCTGCCGTAATCTCCGCAGACGGGTCGCCTTTTGCATTGACCCACAATTTATTTTCCCGCTTCCAAAACTCCTGTATCATGTCCGTGGAAAAATAAGTCCAGCTCGGGCAGTACAGTCCTAGCGAGGTGTAGGTGCCGCCGTCGGGCTTCTCAAACAAATTCCATTTAATCGGAGTGTCGTAACCATTGCTCTGCAAATCGACACCTGCGTACAAATCATACGCATCAATTTCTTTCTCCGCTGCCAGCTCTGCGGAGGTTTTGAGCAGCTCCTCGGGCGCGAGGGAGTCCGTTGTCCACCAGAAGTTTAAGAACATGGAATCCGCCACGTCGTTCCCCTCCGCATCTTTCATGTACGGCGCATTCTTCTCTGTGAGTGCGTTCTGCCAGTCCATCTCGCCGTCCACTGTCATTGAATCGTAATAAATCAGCTCTAACTCCGGCGCCTGCTGCTTAAAATACGCAAGAAACTCCTGCATTCTGTCAGCGTGGTCTTTTGTCAGCGCCTCTTCGGTCTCCTGATTGATAAACCATCCGTCAAATCCATAAAGCTTCGCCACTTCAATTAATTTATCGACGACGGGATAACTTCCGTTCTCCCGTTTCTGCAAAAGGTCGTCAAGCCACTCGATTTTACCGCCGTGTGCTGCCTGCGGCATAAACACGGTTCCAATGACCTTCACGCCGTTTTTGTGCCCTGCGTCCACGATATCAGGGCTTGGCGCCACAATCAGACCTTCACCGGACGAGCCGCCCCAGTATACAAGCGTATCTACATACTGCCAGTATGTAAAAGCATTTGCCTCTGCCTTATTCAATCCATGCGGCGCGTTTCCGCTGGTGCTGCCGTTCATAATCGAGATGGACATCACTTTGGTGTCCTTGTTCTGTGTGGCATTCACAGGCTCTAGCACCCCAAGGTCTGCACGCGCTGCAAGCGGAACAGTGCTGACATTGAAGATAAAGTCCTCATCATCGTCGGCATTCCATTCTAAGAGCTGCGCCGGAAACCAGTAGGACGCCTCCGGCTGGCGGGCCATGGTCAGCTCCTTATTCTCATTCTCACCAGTTACGGTATAGTTTGATTCAGATGGCTGTGTGGTGTCTGCCTCTGTCTCCGGTTCCGCAGGTGTCTCTGTATTGATCTCTGTCTGTAGAGGCGCCTGCGTCGCTGGCTGCGGGGTATCTGTATTCTCTTTTGCGCCGCACGCTGCCAGACTGAGCGCCATGGAAGCCGCCAGAATAATGCTCATCAACTTTTTCCCATATTTTTTTCTTTTTATCATACTTCTGTCTCCTTTTTCAACAATGCTGTGTATCCTTCTCTCTGATTGCAGCACTTTATTTGTGACACTTTTCTTTACCGTACTTCATTGCCGGTATCATTCATATGCTGCCTTTAGAATGAAGGGGGGCTGTCGGTGACAGCCCCAGTATCTACTTCATAGCACGTTCAGCCTGTGTCCAGATTAAACCACCTTCACTGTCACCACTTCATACGGTTTGAGCACCACCTCAATCTCTTTTCCAGACACAGCTGCCTCGCTCTCTGTCTCCTCGAGCAGATTACAGATATAAGCCTTCTCAAAGGCGGCGTTCACAGTCAGCTTTGTCTTGGTGTAGGCATTCTCCGACTCATACATACGAATGACAGTTCCTTTGCCGTCCTCGGCATTTTTAATGGTCTCGACAACGACGTTTGCGTGCGCTACAGAAGCATAAGAAAATGCTTCCTTCGCCGCTGTCTTAGTCTGTACGAACAACGGCTGGTTGAGCTTATACGCTTCTGCCACGGTGCCTGCTGCGCGCCAGCCCTCCGCATGAGGATAAATCGCATAGGTAAACTCATGCTCCTCCTGATCGGTTGTCGGGTTTGGCTCAGTTCCTGATTTAATCAAAGTCAGCGCCATATTCGAATCCTTGACAGAATGCCCGTACTTGCAGTCATTGAGCAGGGAGACGCCGTAATGTCCCTCTGACAAATCCATCCACTTCTGTCCGCAGCTCTCAAAGCGCGCCACATCCCAGCTTGTGTTCTGGTGCGTCTTGCGGGTCAGATTGCCAAACTGCACGTCGAACGCCGCCTCGTCTGTGTGCACTGCCACTGGAAAATGCACCTTTAACAGCGTCTGATGCTCTTTCCAGTCCACATAGGTCACAAACTCGATTCTGCGGCTGTCCGCATAGAAAATAATATTCTGCTGGATTGTGGACTGCGATGCCTTTCTCGTGATTTCCAGCACCGCGCGCACCGCACCGATTTCTGTCCATTCCATGTGCTCTACGGTATCCACGTCCCAGTATTTTTCTGTATAATAAATATCAATGTCCCAGTTATCAAAATAAATCGGCTTATCCTCGTACATGCGCAGCAGGTTCGCGCGCTGTCCCTCCTGAATCACCTCGCGGTCATTGTCCTTGTCGTAAATGCTGGTGAACATGCCCTGTTTGTCAAGTTTAATCCGGTAAAACGGCGTTTCCAGCTCATAGTCCCCTGTAAGTGTGAACGGTGTCTTATCCTCTGCCGCGGTCTGGCTGACCTTGAAGGACTTGTAGCCCTTTGACGGGAGATTGCGCACATATGCCACGCTGCCGCTTCCGTCTCCTGTTTTCTGGATTGGATAGCATATGCCGTCCGCATCTACAAGCGCACTGCCTTCAAGCGCACCAAGATTGACGATATCATCACGCACCTGTCCTGTCGTGTTGAAAATGGTGATATCCTCTCCGCTTCCTGCGATTGCCCTGCTGCGCTCCGCAGTCAGCTCTGCAAGCTGCTTCGCAAGCGCTGTGTACTCCTGCTTTGTGACCTCATAGACCTCATGAATGGACGAGCCGGGCAAAATATCGTGGAACTGGTTCAAGAGCACGAGCTTCCACATGGCATCGAGCGTCTCCTGCGGATAGCCCATTGTCTGCTGCGTCAGGACGGACAACAGCTCCAAATCCATCAGTCCAAGCTCGGATTTGCGGTTTGCGCGCTTGTTTCTTGCCATCGAGGTAAGTGTTCCTCTGTGATACTCGAAGTACAGCTCTCCTTCCCAGACCGGAAGCCGTTTACTGCCGCCGACACGCTCCTTCAGCTCATCAAAGAAAGTCCGCGCAAACGCCTGACGCACTTTGGGGATTCCCTTGACGCCTTTTTCCATACGAATCGAGGTCTCGAGCATTTCCCTTGTCGGACCGCCGCCGCCGTCGCCATATCCGTAAGATATCAGAATATCATTGTTGATATCCTTGTTCTGGTAGCGCATCCAGCCGCCCATGATCGCATCGGGATGCAGCATTCCATTGTAGGTTGTAAAGAAGTCCTTGATTGACTGGTGGACGCCCAGCGTCGTGATCAAGTGTGTCAGTACCTCAGAGCCGTCGATTCCTCTCCACATCATTGTATCGTAGGGAATCTTGTTGAACTGGTTCCAAGCAAGCTTTGTCGTCATAAAGTAGTCAATACCGCACTTTTTCATAATCTGTGGCAGTGCACCGGAGTAGCCAAACACGTCGGGCAGCCACAGAATGCGGTTATCCACGCCAAACTCCTCCTTGAAAAAGCGCTTGCCATGCATGAACTGGCGCACGAGCGACTCGCCTGATGTCAGGTTGCAGTCCGCCTCAACCCACATGCCGCCCTCCGGCTCCCAGCGTCCCTCCTTGACGCGCTCCTTCGCTTTCTCATAAAGCTCAGGATAGCGCTCTTTTAAGAAGGCATAGAGCTGCGGCTGGCTTGACATAAACTTGTAATTCGGATATTCCTCCATCAGTTTCAGCACGGTCGCAAAGCTGCGCCCTGTCTTTTCCCTTGTCTGCGCGACAGTCCACCACCATGCGACATCAATGTGCGTGTGGCCGATACATGTCGCGATGACGTCCTGATAGCCTGCCATCTCGTCATACAGCGCCTTGTCAATATAGTCAGACGCCTCCTGCAGCGTGCGGTAAAATTCGTCGGAGTACGGCGTGCGCAAGTCGAGATAATTGACTGTATTGTTCAGAATTTCCGTGATGTCCTTGCGGTTCTTGTCGTCCTCCTCCATTCTCGTAAATGCCGCGAGCGGCACCCACAAATCATAGTAGAGCTTCTCGATCAGCGGGTCGATTTCCTGCATCTCGACAATCAGGTTAAACTCTGTGTGCAGAATGCCCGTGTACGACTGCAAGCCAAGCTCGAGCACATCGCCTGCCTTTGCCGCTCTCGCAAGCAGCACATCGCGGTGGTTCATGTCAATTCCCTGAAGGACTTCCCCGTTCACAAACAATAAGAACTGCGGATTTTTCGCGTCGTCCCACTCATCAATCTGTGTGCGCACATGCAGCCACATGGGCTTTCCATCAAACTCCTTTGGCACCTGATACGTTGTCTTAAACCAGTAATGGCGGTCCTTTCCATACCAGTGCATATGCTGGCAGTCAAAATCCTCCCACGCCGCCGCGTCTGCCTCCGCTTCCTCCGGGCGGATAAAGTTACCTTCCTTGTACTTCCAGTTATCAATCTCAAATTTCTGCTTCACTTTTAATTTTTTGAGTTCCTCGCAGATTACATTCACTCTCTTATCCAAAAAATGCATTGTTTTTCCTCCATATTACTTCAAGTATTCTTGTAAATCGAGCAGGAAGGTTTCATTTCCCTTTACTGCCGAAAAGGCTGCCGCAAAAAGATTGTAGCAATCACATCGCTCTTCATTTTTGCGGCAGCCTGTCAGTCTGTACAAATTCAGCTTTCTGAATCCATATACGCCATCAGACGGTCTACTGTCGTGAATGCCAGTCCGGTCACTGTGTCTGCGCAGCCATAGTAGACTGCAATTCTTCCTGTCGCTGCGTCCGTGAGCGCCGCACATGGGAATACCACATTGGGCACATCTCCAATACATTCATACAGTTCGTGAGGTCCTAAAATATAATTCTTTGTTCTCTTTCGCACTTTCCAGGGTTCTTCCAAATCCAGCAGCGCACAGCCCATTCTGTAGACAAAGCCGTTGCAGGTATTGATGACGCCGTGGTAGATTAGAAGCCAGCCCTCGTTTGTCTCAATCGGCACACTTCCCGCGCCAATCTTGGTACACTGCCATGCCGAGGCATCGCCCTTGATGGTTCCCATCACATAGCGGTGACAGCCCCAGTATTTTAAGTCAGGGCTCTCGCTCAGGAAGATATCCCCAAACGGCGTGTGCCCATTGTCACTCGGACGGCTGAGCATGTAATAATTTCCCTGAATTTTGCGCGGAAACAGCACGCCATTGCGGTTGAATGGCAAAAATGCATTTTCCAGTTGGTAAAAGGTCTGAAAATCGAATGTATAGCCTACACCGATGGTCGGGTACTCATGATAGCCATTGCACCATGTGATGTAGTACCGGTCCTCGATAAAGCATACTCTTGGGTCATAGCGGAAATCCCGTTTTGCCACCTCGGGGTGCGCCCCCTGAAAGGCAATCGGCTCGTCGGAAATCTCCCAATGAATCCCGTCCTTACTAAAGCCTGCAAAAATATCCATACTGATTGACTTGCTGTCACAGCGGAACACACCTGCGAATCCGTCCTCAAAAGACACGACCGCACTGTTAAAAATACTGTTGGAATTTTTTGTTGCAAAACGCTCGATAATCGGGTTCCGTGTATAGCGCCAAAGGGGCAGCCGTTCTGTTCCATCCGGCTCCTGCCATGGGATATTGGGCAAATCTTTTCCGATAATTCTGGTTGTGGCTTTATCTGTCATAATCTGCAATCACCTGCCATTTCCTGTTTTTTATTTGGTTGCCATATACTCGTCAACCTGTTTCTGTGCTGCGTCCAGTACGTCCTGCCATCCAGCTTTCATGAGTTCTTCCTTAATCTTAGGCACTACCACTGCCGGGTCCTGCACACCAGTCATGACCTCACTGCGGTAACGCATCCAGATTTCACGGCAGTTTGCAAGTTTGTCTGACACTTCTGTCGTGTCGAATGTAAATCCAAGCATAACGGAAGATACTGCCTGCTCATTTAATTCCTTGATCTCGTCCCACTGGTTGTACTCGTCTGTATCCACCTGTGTTACTGTGAAGTAAGAAGCCTGTGTGTAACCTGCCATCGCCCAGTCGTTGTTGATCTTGTGTGCCTTGCCGTCTGCGGTGTACTCGAAGTTTACACCCTCCTCGCCATAGTAGAACATGTCGCGCAGCTTGGTATCTGTGTTAATCAAATCAAGAAGCTGCAAACACTTTTCAGGATACTTTGTATTGATCGAAACCATATTCAGAGAACCGCGCACGGTCTCGTTGGAAAGAATCGTGTCGCCTACCTTCTGAACAACAACGTCCTTACCCATCTGAGGACCCCATGAGGTGATGCCTGCGCTCTCCCAGCCCTGTGCCACACGCCACATGTTGTATACACGTGCCTCAGATAATGTAGCCGCGTCAGGGTTGATGATTCCCTTCTTATACCAGTCATGCAGCGTCTCTAATGCCGAGTAAATATCAGGCTCTTCCAGCGTGAAGCATACTTTTGCGTCTGCGTCGTCATAGCGCACGCCGAGAATCTGTGTGCCGGCGCCAATCTGGTCATACACGTCGAAAATATAGTAAACGCCGTCATTTTTCGTGTAGACCGGATAGTCGTTTTTATCTGCTTTTAAGGTTTCAAATATTTCCGTCAGGGACTCAATTTCTGTGAGCGAAGCAATGTCAATATTGTACTCGTCAACCAGTTCTTTATCCCAGACTGCATAGTTGGAAATCGAGCTGTCCTTGTAGGTCGGCACGCCGTAAATCCTGTCTTTTACCTTGACGCCGTCCCAGTATTTATCCGGCATGAGCTGCTTTAAGCCCGGCATGTTGGCGTCAATCATATCCGTGATGTCATAGTACGCGCCGAGGTTAATGTCTGCAATATAGTTGTTGCCGTTTCCAAAAATAATATCATACGGCTCATTGGTACTGACAATGATATTGCGGCGTTTGTCCCAGTCTCCCCAAGGGATGACTTCCATGTCAAGGCTGACACCCACTTTGTCACCGATATACTCGTTGACCTTTGTAATCCATGAATCGTAGTTTGCGGGCATACCGTTTCCGATTGTCACCCACTTGAGCGGAACAATCTCACCGCTTCCCGTGTCCGTTGATGACGAGCTGTTCTGGCTGCCAGAGGACGCTGACTGATTGCCGCCATCTGTTCCAGCGCTGTTGTTACTGCTGCTGCCTCCACCGCCGCAGCCTGTAAGCATTCCCATTGTCATCACTGCTGCAAGACCTGCTGCCAATACTTTCTTATACTTTTTATGACTCATAATAAATCCTCCTATTTAAGCTTCGCATACCCCCGCCGCGCACTTTGCGCCAGCGTCCGAGGTACGCTGTTTTACAAGTTTTACTCTTTGACAGAACCAATTGTCAAACCAGAGATAAAGTACTTCTGAAAAAACGGATAAGTACATGCAATCGGTACGATGATTACGATTGCAATCGCCATGCGGACACTCTCTGTCGGCATCGACAGCTTGTATTCCTGCATGGAAAGTCCGCCATAGGGATTGTTTGCGATATACTCGATATTTTTCTGCATCTGGTTCAACAGGGACTGCAAAGTCTGGAGCTTGGTATCCTGAATGTACAAAGATGCCTGAAACCAGTCATTCCAGTAGCCGAATGCTGCAAACATACCGATGGTTGCCATAACCGGCTTTGAAATCGGAAGTACAATCTGTGACCAGATACGGAACTGTCCCGCGCCGTCAATCTTTGCCGACTCAATGATAGAGTCCGGCACTGTCGTTCTAAAGAATGTACGGCAGATGGTCACGCTGAACGCCGAGCACGCAAGGGGCAGAATCAATGCCCAGATGCTGTTGTTCAAACCCAAAATATTGCTTACGACTACATAGCTTGCCAGCATTCCGCCGTTGAACACCATCGGAATAAAAATCAGCCATGTGTAGATTTTCTTTAATTTAAAGTTTCTCCTAGAAACCACATATCCCATCGACGTGTTGAGCGCGATGGAAATGATCGTGCCGACAATCGTCACCAGCACAGACATAAATGCCGCGCGCAGGATTGTCAGGCGCTCATTCCACAGAAATTCATACGCCGCATTGGACAGCGCCTGTGGAATCAGCTGGTATCCATTTTGACGGATTGCCTCCTCGTCTGTGATGGATATCGAAAATACAAACAACAGCGGAATCACGCACATAACTGCCAGTATCAGAAACACGATGTTGAACACAATGTTGGTCGATGTCTTGATCTGGTTCAATGACTGTCCGCTCTTTTCCTGTTTTGCCACGGGACACACCTCCTTCTATATAATCCTGTTCTCGTTGTCAATCTTGCTCACAATCCAGTTTGCCAGCAGAATCGTTGCACAGCTACAGATTGCCTGGAAGAACGAAGCTGCCGCCGTCTGTCCGATCGGCGCTGTGGACTGAATCGCCATGTAGATGTACGTGTCGAATGTCGATGCTGTCGTGTACAGCGATGCGGGCAGCTGTCCTGTAACCTGATAAAACAGACCGAAATCCGAGTTAAAGATTTTGCCGCAGTCCAGAATCAGCATCATGACAAAGACAGGCTTGATGGCTGGCAGCGTGATATGTTTTGCCTGCTGCGCCTTGGTTGCGCCGTCCATGACTGCCGCCTCGTAGAGTGACGGGTCAATTCCGGTGATACTCGCCAGATAGATGACCATACCATAGCCCATACCTTTCCATGTGTTGAGGAACACGATGATAAACGGCCAGTACTTGTTCTCCTGATACCACATGATGCGCTCGCCGCCCAGTGCGGTGATGATGCCGTTGATGTAGCCGCGCTCCGGTGTCAGCAGTGCATAGACGAAATAGCTGACAACAACCCATGACATGAAATAAGGAAGGAACATCATGGTCTGGTACACCTTGGAACCTCTCTTATTGCGCATACTGCTGAGCATCAGCGCCCCTCCTACCGCAACGCTCGCGCTGATAATGATAAAGACAATGTTGTAGAGAATCGTGTTGCGCAAGAGCATGGTGAACGAGTTCGATGTAAAGAAATATTTGAAATTTCCAAATCCCGCCCATTCGCTGTGCAGCAGGTTGTAGATAAAACCATGCCCGCCCGGCTGGAGCCTGTAGTTCTTAAATGCGATGATGATACCAAACATCGGCAGATAGGAAAAGATTAAGAACCATAACAGCGTCGGCAGTGACAGGGCGAACAGCTCCGTGTCATCACGCGACCATCGTTTCCACCAGGGTTTGCCATGGCGTAGCCTCCCTCCGTCAGTCGATTTGCGAATACCCATTTGCTTTACCTCCTTTTATTTATTTTTGTTAACATCATATTAACATTTATAAATAATCATGTCAACACATTTTAGCATTTTCATTATTTTTCCTAACAAAGCTATGTATATTTTAGTATTATTGACCGATTAATAATTTATATTCGTATTTCTTTATGCATCTTTTATCATTACATTTATTTACATTTATACTAAAAAACATAAAGTTGTTGATATCCGCATATTTTTTTGTAGAGCTGTACACATTTTTTGTTAATCAGCAAAATTTTTTCCATAAATTTATACAGATTCAAACTATTTTTTGGTTATTTATATAAGAAAGCTGCCTGAAAGAAATTTCAGGTATGTAACGTAAAGATTCTATATTATTACAATTAACATTTGTAAACTAATTCATTGTCTTTTGAGTTTTCCTATGTTATAATAAAAGCAACTACCCTACTGCGCGGACAGATGTCTGTAGCGGAACGTTTTACACTGTGTCAAAATTGCAGGAAAGAGAGAATCGAATTTATGGAAAAAGTAACGATGAAGGATATCGCAGATGCCCTCAATATATCCAGAGTCACGGTCAGCAAGGCTTTTAACAACCAGACTGGCGTGTCGGATTCCCTGCGGGAGTTGATTTTTGAGAAGGCAAAAGAGCTTGGATATGCCAAACTTCCCTATCAAATATTAGAGCAGCCGCTTGAGGACCAGCGCACTGTCTCCCTGATTGTCTCAAGACCAGACTCTGCGCTGTTCTGGACGAATATTATTCACCGCATGGCACAAGAGCTTTCCAATTATAAAGTCAACCTGCTCTACACCTATGTTCCTTCTGTATACACGAAATCCTTCAGCCTGCCCCCCATTCTCCAGAATGGCAGTGTGGACGGCATTGTCGTGCTGAATGTCTATGATGCAGAGATACTGGGCATGGTCAATGTGCTATCGGCGCCAAAAGTATTTCTCGACACAGTTCCCACCCTGTCAGACCGCGAGCTAAACGGCGATCTCATGCTAATCGAAGGCTTCCGCACTGAATATGACATCACAAATACCCTGATCCAGGACGGGCATACCGAAATCGGCTTTCTCGGCGATATCAACTATGCCCTGACCAATCTGGAGCGCTATCACGGCTACTGCAACTGCATGGAAAAACAGGGGCTTGCCGTCCGCTCAGAATACTGTCTCACAGGGCGCATTGATATTTTTTCCTATGAGAAAGAATTATATACATTCCTAAACCAGCTCAAGCGCTGGCCGACTGCATTTGTCTGCGCCAGTGATTTTGTCGCAAACTTTGTGCAGTCCTATATCGACAGCAATCCGCAGCGCGTACCGCATCCTGTCGCCCTCACAGGTTTTGACAACACGGGCGAATATACAGACGTCGCAGGCCGCATCATCACGGCAAACGTCCCGACCGGACTGCTCGGCAAACGGCTTGCACTCCAGATGCTGTTCCGCTCAGAGCATCCCGAGTCACCGCATGAGCTGACGTTTATTAAGCCGTCCATCATCATACCGCACTATAGTGCGCAGAAGGCTCGATAAGATATTCTGTCTGTTTATTATATCAACTGGGAAAATAAGAAATGGCATTATGCATAAGAATATGGGTGCCTTGCCGGCAAATATACAGCAGGCAGCCAAAAACAGGGAGATTGAATTATGTTAAAAGAACTAAAGAGAATATTTGTTTTGTTTTGCATTCTTTTTACTTTTGCAACACTGTTAAACAGTGCGCTGAATCTGATCTTTGGGTTCGAGTTTTCTCTGCACCTCCATATATTTGAACGGGCGGCATTGAATTTCATCAATGCCGCCATTTTGTCCGTTGTATTCAAGCTGCGTCATAAATATCTTTTTATGAGATTTCTGACGCCATATCTGACAGTTATTATTTTGCTGGCTGGCACAGGTATCTGACCGCTTTGTCTTTGATAGTGTGATATGTATCTGCCTACCGGAGACTCCCCATCCATTTCTTTTGCCGGAATATGACGAGCGATATCCCAAGCCGCACGCATTCCTCCAGCGATAAGATAAAATACACATACGCGATTGGAAGTTTCCATACAAATGCGGCTAAAAGTCCCAGCGGCACGCCAAAGCCCCATGTTCCCACAGCGTCAATCCACATGATATATTTTGTTTTTCCACCGCTTCGGATAATTCCGCCGCCCAGTATCATATTCAGGACTTTGACAGGGGCTATGACCGCAATGGCAACCAACAGACTCCGAGTGAGCTGCTGTACTTCTGGCCCAACTTTATAAATCTTTACATAAAACGGGCTGGCAGCTACAAGGCACACAGACAGCAGCACCGATGCCGCCAGTCCGTACCACATCAGTTTTTTCGCCTCTGTATACGCCTGCGCTTCCTTTTTCGCCCCAAGCGATTTTCCGATTAAAATGCCCGATGCCTGCGCCAGTCCCCCCAGCGCCCCGATTACAATGGTCTGGACAGGAATGGTCATGGTCATCGCCGCGCATGCATCGGTTCCGATATTTCCATAGATTGCTGTATAGACATTTTCCCCCAGACTCCACAGAAATTCGCAGACAAGCAGCGGGCAGAGGATTGTAAAATACTGTTTTTGATATTGTTTCTGATCTTCTGTGCGGTGCCCGGCCACAGATGGCAGCGCACGCGTTTTTTTCCTGACGGCAATAAAAAACAAAACGATGACAACACATGATATGGTCTGCGCGGCTGTACTTGCAAGCGCAGCACCCTCCACGCCCATTTGGGGAAAATTCCATTTGCCAAAAATCAGCAGGTAATTCAATCCGGTATTTAAAAGCAGCGCAAACATGCTTGCGTACAGCGGCAGGGCTGCTTTTTCCATGCACCGCAGCATGGTGGTCACAATTGAGCTGACAGCCATTGGCAGAAAGGAAACTGCTAAAATGCGTATGTATCGGACCGCGAGCGCTTTTGTCATTTCATCTTGGGTGTAGACTGCCATAATCCTTTGTGGAAACAGTACACAAAGCGCCATAAACCCGGCTGCCAGCACAACGGCAAACCCGAGATTGACATAGAAGCTCTTGGCGGCTGACGCTTCGTCCTTTCTGCCCATATATTGCGAAATCATAATTCCGGCTGCGGACGCGATTGCGGCAAGAACGACAGCATAGAGCGAGGCAAACTTCCCGCCCAGCCCAATTCCGGCGATACTGCTGCTGCCAAGCTGCCCGATCATCACTTGGTCAATCACGCTGAACGACGATTGCAGCAGGGACTGCAATGTGACGGGCAATGCGATTCTCACAACATTTTTTTCAAAAGACAATTTTTCATTACAACTATATTCTTCCATCGTGATGCCTGCTTTCTATTCTAATTTATTCTGATTTCCTCTGATTTAATATGTTTTTGACGCTGCTGCGCTCAACCAGAAAAACGGGAAGCTTCACAGCAATGCGCTCCTCTGTTCCTGATTTCATTTTCTGAAGAAGCTGTATTGCAGCCTGCGCCCTCGCCTGCGCGTCCTGCCTTACCGTTGTCAGTGCGGGAAGGCTGTATTTGCACAGCGGACTGTCGTCAAATCCCACGATGGAAATGTCCTCCGGGACACGGATATTGTTTTCTTGCAGAAAGCGAATGAGTTCGACTGCATAAAAATCAGAAACCGCAAAAACTGCCGTATAGGATAAAATCTCCGCTTTTTTTTCTTTGTAAAACTGCCTGCGTTCTTTTTCCTGCATCGGAATCTGCATCAACACAACAGACGATTCTCCTAGAACGGCGGCGCAGCCCTTCATGCGCTCGGCATCCATGCAGATTGCGTTGTCAGCTATGCAGAGAATCCGCTGGTGTCCCATGCGTTTTAGATATCTTCCCACCTGACAGCCGCCGTCATAGTTGTCAATCGTCAAGTTGCAGATTCCCTGTGCCTCCTCAAAATAGCCGTCATAGACGACAAAGGGGATATGCATGGACGCGCGCAGCTTCTTGCAGTCCTGTTCACAATACCCAATCAGCACAAGCCCCTCCATATTCCACATAGAGGCAAAACGGGCAATCTCGTCCCACTTTGCCGTCACTTTCACCATCATGAAATACCCTGCCAAGTCAGTCTCCCGCGACAGCGCATTGACTGACGCGGCGATAAATCCGTCCTCCAGCACATGCCCCTCGTACTTTTCATGGTCATTGACGACAACACCGATGATTCTGGAATTGTTCTGTGCAAGCAGAATCTCTGCCATATTTGGCATATAGCCCCGCTTCTCAATCAGTTCCTGAACCCGTCTCACTGTCTCATCTGATATTTTCTTTGTCTTACCATGAATCACATTTGACACGGTTGCCGTACTGAGTCCCAGCTCCTGCGCAATGTCTGACATTCTAATTCGTTCCTTCTCCATTTCTGCCACTCCCTTTGCGTTCCTTAAAAAGAAAAAGTTAAATACATAACCCACTCCAAAAAACTGACGCTTTTTTTGTTGAATTTGTCAAATCAGGAACTACTTCGTTTCATTGTTTCCGCCCACCAGCTCCGCGCGGATTTCCTCATATGCCCGCAGTTTTGCCGGATTCTCATTGGCAAATGCGTCGAATTGATTGAGCACTGCCGGCATGTATGCCATGTCATCAAAGATGAGATCCAGACAATTTCGGATGCTGCAAGCGTCCTTGTGAATCAGATAAGCAGGCACCGTATTTCCCATAAAGGCGTCCTTCGAATAATTTTTCCCCTTCATGTTGACGTATGTGGTTCTATCTGCCACATAGTACTGTGCGGTCTGTCTGTCATCGCACAGATATGCCATCATGTAACGTCCCGCTTCCTGTAGCAGTACGATATGAAACGGAAAATACGGTTCCTTGTCGTTTGCTGCACGCCATGAAAGGCGCAGCCTGCAAAGTTTATTTTGCATAAATTCCATCAGCGCCAGTCTGACCTCCTCTGTCTGCTCATTACAATGCTCGAGAAGGCTGCTGCCACTGTCCGTGTTTATTTTTTCCATCTGCGTTGTTTCCAATATTGCCAATATCCCACAGACAATGCCCTCCCACCCGAATCACTGGGTTCACGCCCCTGTCAAGCTGTCTGAATACGCTGCCTAACTTGCAAAGAATCGACGCTGCGTCAGGGTGGACTGCATAGTCTGGCAGTTTTCCCAGCCCAAACGGAACATATTTTTGCTTGCTGAGCGGTACCGTCTCATACACTTTTGGGAGAAATAACAGCGTAAAATATTTTTGCGTCGCATCACCAAAATAAAAGCAGGCATAGCCGTTCTCATCGCGAACAAATACCAGAGAACCCTCCTGCCACTCAAACTGTAGCCTAAGCAGGCTGTCCTGCGCATACTGGCCAATCAAGGTGCTAAGTCTCTTGATTGTGACCTCCTCCTCCTCCACAGTCTCCGCTGGTGCGTACCGTGGCTGCACATGGACTGCAAACGGCAGCACCCTAAGCAGTGACAAGTTAAATCCCGCAGGAGACGCGATGTCCTCTAACAGCCTCTGTCCCATTGAAAACGCGATTTCCTCCTCAAAAATATTCTGATAACAGCCCCTTGGCAAATCGACTCTATTCATTCCACAATGCTTACATCCAGTGTGCCGCCGCCAAAATCAATCACCATCATCTGTCGGTCCTCCTGCTCCTGTGTGCAGTGGCGGTGATACAAGGCGGCCGCGGAGGGTTCGTTGATGAGGCGCTTTACTGTCACGCCAGCAAGCTGTGCTGCCAGCTTCGTAGCGCTGCGCTGATTGTCATTAAAATATGCTGGAACACTGATCACTGCCTCCTCCACAGGCTCTCCCAGATACCGTTGTGCATCCTGCAAGATCTGGCGCAGCACCAGCGCAGAAAGCTCCTCTGGCAAAAAACTCCTGCCGCCCAGAGGAATCAGACGCTCCGTGCCCATCCAGACTTTAAAGGACGCCGCAGTGCTCTGTGGATTCGAGATCAGTCGTTCCTTTGCGGCTGCCCCCACCAGCACTGTTCCGTCCTCCAAGAGACTCACCACACTGCTCGTCTTGTATGTTCCTAATTCGTTGGGAATCAGCTCTGTCCTGCCATTTCGAAAAATGCAGGCAAGGCTGTTTGTCGTTCCCAGATCAATACCGATTATTGCCATCGTGTTATCCTCCTGCGCATTGTAAAATGCTTGTGTTATTCTACAAAAAACGCCGGTAAACGGAACTTCCAGCAGGGCATAACAACCCTGCTGAATGTGCCCGCCCCCGACGACACTGCTTCAATGAAATGACCTGCAATTATTTTCCTACACCTCAATGCCAAAATCCGCCAGCTTTTTCTTGAGCATCGCTATTTCTGCGTCCTTATTTGCCAGCTTTTCATCTTTATCTGCCAGTTGAGCTGCATTATCCGCCAGCCGAGCCGCATTATCTGCCAACCGAGCCGCATTATCCGCCAGCTTTTCATTCTGCTCAGCCAGACGTATCTTAAACTCTATTATTTCAGGTGCTAACAGTTCTTTTAATTCCTCACACATCTGATCACCCTCCTGTATCATGTTCTTGAATAATTCTATGTTTGCTTCCGATGAAACGTTTACTACAGAGTCCGCGTTCTGCCTGTCATCGTCCTCCTCTAGCCCTGAACAGATTTCAAGAAGCTTCTTGGCCCGCGCTCTGTCCAGTGTCCGGGTCAGCGACGTAACCCATATATGAATGTCCTTGTTAAGCTCTTTTGTCACGACAATCTGCATAGGAAACAACATGCCGTGAATGCGGTAGATGCCGTCTGTCTTCCTTGACACTTCGTATTTCTCACTCAACTGCGCTAACAATTTCACGGGCTTCTGTTCCCTGACTAGCGAGATGGTGACATCGGTATCGCGTATCTCCTCAACATTCCCGGATTCAGCCTTGTATAAGCAGGCATAGGCCACTGCCTTGAAAAATGTCCCAGCGTTTACATCATCACCCGGGGACTTGTATTCAAAGATATTACTCCCAAGAAAAAAATCGGCAATATCATTTTCTATCATAATATCCGCTTTTTTCTTTATTACCAGAAAATCAATCTTGAGCGGCATTTTCGCAAGATTGTGTTCACGTTCATATCGTAAGTATTTCTTGTATTCCCGCAATTCAAGCTCCATTGCAGAGCAGAACGCAGGATGCCATTGTATGTTTTCTTCTATTTCCAACAGAGTACGCTTCCTTCCTTTTTGTGATTTCAGTATAGCATAACAAACAAAGTTACGCAACGCGAACATCATACTCATGCATGGCGTCTGTTTATTTTCAATTATTCCTGCTGCAAGATTCCCGCAATCTTCTTAATCATCTCATCTTCTTTCAGCCGAAACTTAATCTCTACTCTTCTGGAAGCTGACATGTCTACCTTTTCAGTAGGATTTCCCGCACTGTCCTGTTGGTAGACCGGATTGCTCCATGATTTTCCATTGACTGTTAAAAGCTTTTGTAACTGTGTAATCTCTGTCTCACTGAGTCCATTATTTTTGTTCAGACAGAAATCCGCCACTGCATTTGCGCGCTCATAGGACAACTCCATATTGCTCTGGTAGCCTCCGTCCGTGTCCGTATGCCCCTCAATAATGATCTCAGCAATATAATCACGAAACTGGTCCTGAAGCAGCACATCCAGATACATCGGAATAATGTTTTGTAATGTCTCCTTACTCTCTGCGGTGAGTGAAGCACTGTTATATCGGAAAAGCACATCCGAAGAAAATGTAATAGAGCCTGTCTGTGCATCCACCTTCATCGTGGAATTGCTAAAGGCTGATTGCAGCGCCCCGATAATATCTGTGCGGATACCGACAATATCTTGCAGTTCCTGCTTTGTCGTTGTCAACTCCTGTTTTGCATTTTCGATCTCCAAGTAAGCATTGTTTAATTCCTCCTGCGTCAGCGCAGCCTGTTCGTAAGCCTGCTGCAATTCCGCCAGCGACAGTGCAAGCTCCTCATTGGACTTCTCCAGCTCTGCCTTAGAAAATTCCAAATCTGCGATTGTCGCATCTAACTTGCTTTGTGCTGTGCTCAGGTCGAGCCTTGTCCGGTCGAGATCATTCGTTTTTTGTCTGTATATCGCAAGGGTGATCGCGATCAGCAATATAAAAATCAGCAAAAGCGCCGCCATCATATCCGAATACGACTGCCAATAACTATGCTCCGCGTATGCTTTTCTGTTTCTTCGCCTATTCTTCATATAAATTCCTCATCTGCTCAAATGTGTAGATCTGACTGCTGATCTCATCACTCATGTCACTGCACAAATCTGCCAGCATTTCTTTCTGGTCCTCAAGCTGTTTGGCAAACACCTCTTGCCTTTCCATGACGTTTGAAAGCGCCTCCTGCACGCTGCGGTTAACTTCCACCAAGGCTGTGACAGCTTCCACCATCTCCGTTATATTTGCCGTACTGACAGCCTGTGCTTCTCCTGCATTTTTCAATACATTGCCAAGTTTCCTAAAATCCGTATCCAGAGCCGCATGCATCTGTTGTGTAAATTTATCTACGATACGCCCCACGCCTGCTGTCTGTTCCGCCGCATTGCCCTTCATCACCTCAAGCATCTGTTTTAACGAGTTTGCCATACCCGCCTGATAGACAAGCATTGTCGCAGCAGTCTCATCCTCCTTCATTGCGGACGGCTGCGTGGTCTGGCGAAACACATTTAAAAATTCCTCCAGCGTCTCATACGCATCTGACATCAGACTCCGGTAAATCATACTAAACACCAGCGAGAAGAAAATTCCATATACCGACGTGTGAAACGCCACCTTCATACCTGAGAGCAAGGCACCCACATTATCAGAAATCGTAAAGATATCATCTCCGCTGAATGCGCCAAGCCCCATAGACAAGCCAAGAAATGTTCCCAAAATCCCCATTCCTGTAAGAGTTCCCGGAATACCGGAATTATAGAAATTCATGCCAACCCTGTCCAGAAAATCCTCATTGATATATTCTTCCAAATCACAAAAAGCACCTGCACGTCGCCTTGTCTTGGAACCTTTTACCCGCAAACGGTATTTTTGAAAAGCCTCCTGCAAGTCTTTCTGCTCGAAAAATGCTGTATCATCTTTGTAGGCTGGCCAAAGATTCTGCTCATCTGCCTCCTTATATTCCTCCTGCAAGCGCAGACTGACTTCCTCCAGCTCACGCGTAACCTGCCCCAGCCTCCCAAAACTAATAGAAGATATGCCAAAAAGAATCCCGATCATCAGCAAAAATCCAACATTGATAATCAGATTGACAGAAGCTTCCCATTCCCCTGTAAATACGCCGTTTAAGTACAACACAAAAGCCACTACAACGACATATAACAAAAATAGCACATAATACTGTTTCCTTTTCATCCTTATTCCCATCCTTTTCCTTTCGTACACTGCCCAAACCGCTTCCTACAGTTGCTTATTATTTCAGTTCTCATGAAAATGATTCTTACAGTTTCTGGCTGTTTACAATAATTTTACTTTAATCATAGCATTTGTCCTTCATTCCTGCAAGTGAAAGCCGAAAGTATGTGATAACCTAGTCTCTGTAAAATTTTTACTCCGTCAAGCTCTCGATAACTGCATCTATTTCCCGCTTCTAAACCCTCTGCTTGTAAAATTTCTGCTTCATGATATCTATAATATTGTATTATTTGCGAAATATAGAAGGGTTGATTCAGATTGATTGCAACCATCTTTCCCTGAAAAGTTGCAGGTAAACCGCTGTTTAATAAAAAATGTTCTGTTATCCAAAATTTGATACGCAATGTTTCTTCTGGAATGCATTTCTTCACTATTAATAAATAGGGAAATTTTGTACCATCATAGTCCTCATATCGAAAAAGCCATTTGTATTCTACATTTTCAATGATAATGTTTCGAAATCGCCGCATTTTAGTCTCCTCCAATCAAACGCTGTCCTGTCTTAAACGATCGTCCAAAAATATAGGCATCGTTTTGTAATTTTGACTTCTGAGCACAATCAAGCAGGGAAGGCTTATCTTCTCCCTACGCGCCCCATCACCACGATTCCAACAGCAGCTGACACACCTTCTCTATTCAACCTTGATAGAAAATCCTTCATAAATTCCGACAGGAACCTCCTCGCCAAAGGAATACTCTTCTACCAGTTCCTTCTCAAAGAAGTAAACTGTAACGCGTTGTTTTATTGGATCTACAATCCAATATTCTCTCACACCTGATTTTTGATACTGAAACAGTTTCGTAAAATAGTCCATCGCCCTGCTGCTTGGTGAAATTATTTCAATGACCCAATCCGGCGCACCCTGACAGCCCTTGTCTGAAATCTTGTTTTTATCGCAAATCACGGATATGTCTGGCTCTACATAATTCATGTCATCATCATTCAGAAAAACCGCAAAGGGCGCTGGAAAAACTTCACATTCACCATTTTTATCCTGAATATGATTATAAATCTGATTATGCAAATAGCCGGAAATGCGCTGATGCCGTGTATTGGGCGGAGCCATATAATAAATCTGACCATTAATAAGCTCCGCACGCTCGCCATCCGGTAATGCATAAATGTAATCAATTGTATACGTATCTTTATTCCTTGCAAAATCCATCTCATCGTCCTCCTTTTATAGAACTATGATACCTTATTCTTCTTCGTATATCAACATTAATTCATGAATCAAAATACGAGATATCGAAAAGGGAATGTCCGCATTAATTCAAAAGACATTCCCTTCTCCTAATTCATTCCTATTACACCCCTCGCCCAATCCCAGCCAGAAATTCAAACACCCCCGCCACGTCGAGCCTGCCATACCCCCACTCTCTATTCGGGTACTCCTGATACCGGTCGCGCTTTGCGCCCCGTATCAGGTAGTTTTTGATATTGACCGAATTGGCAAGTATGTCATTGCTGTTGACGACCGCCCACTCCATGAGCTGCGCGCAGCCGCCCGCCGTGATTGCCGCCGCGACGCTGGTTCCACTCCGGTCGCCATATGGCGTGGAGACATTGACCCCCGGCGCGGCGATTTCAGGCACAATGGCACTGTTTCTGGCAAAACCGCGTCCCGACGATGCGGCGATGCTGTTGTTGCTGATCTGGTACGCCGCCACTGTGACCGCGCTGCCCACGTAGCCCGGCTCTGTGATGGTGGTGTAAGGGCTCGGCTCGAGGAAATACGTTTCCGATGAGAGAAACGCTGAGATTGGAAGCCAGATATCAAACTGGCCGCCAATGGTGTTTCCCTCTGAATTAATCCGTATATTCCATACTCCCTGTGAAGGGTCCGAAAAACGGAAACGAATCACTTCCGCGCCCGACAAACTTTCCACAAGCTGATATTCGATGATCAGACGGGTTCTCTCATAGACAAATGTAAATTCCTGCGGAATATAGCTTCTAGGATTGTTCCAGCGGGCAGTTTCCCCGCCGGGCGTGCGTATGACAGCATTGTAAAAATACGGCACATTGCCCCACAAATCCATGATAAAGCCCTTGTTGTCCTCCCCCACGCGGATTTCCACGTCCTGATAAGTCTGGCTCTCGCTGAGTTTTCCAGAAAAATGATGCGATGCGTTCCCCTCATTGCCTCCCGCTGTCACAAAGACACGGCTTTTTTGCATACTGATAAAATTAATGTAATTGCCCAGCATTCCGCCCCCTGTGTGGTCGCCAAAGCTCGTTCCGACGCCGAGACAGATGACCAGCGGTTTTGTCAGAATCATGACATATTTCTGCAAATACTGGATTGCCTGCAAGATATCTGATTCGCTATAGCAGGGAACGCCGGGCGGAATTTTGTAATAGTCTTTGAGATATTGTTTCGCCTCCTTGAGCTTCACCACCACAATCTGACTGTCGGGCGCTGCACCGACAAAACTGCCCTCCTCAATTGAGCTGCCTGCCGCGAGGCTCGCCATCACGCTGCCATGGCCGTTCCCATCTGTACTTGGTACGATCGAGAGCGGATTCTCACTCGCAAGCGCCTCATCAATCATTGCCTTGGTATACTCTGTTCCGTAGGCAAATCCCTCTGGCGGCGTTCCCGTCTGAATCGTCTGGTCCCAGATGGCGGCAATCCGGCTTCTGCCCGCATAATCCCGAAAAACAGGGTCCTGATAGCGGATTCCCGTGTCGATAAAACCAATAGCCACATTTTTGCCTGTCAGGTTCAGCGGCTCTCCCTGCACAGACAAAATGCCAGCCTCCGCCAGACTCAGCGTATTCAGACTGCCATTTTGTGCTGCCTTACAATCCATCAGCCCATAACATTTGGGCAGCACAGAATACGCAACCTGCCCCGCCCTGTTGTACAGCGCATTGGAGCGGTCCACATACAGGATACCCCACTCATTTGCGATATGGTGATAACAATAATCAATTGGCAGATCATAGTTGTATTCTTCGGGCAATAGAATATACACTAAGGTATCTGCATAGTCATTCGATAAAATTCGTTCCTTACAGGTCACTGCTCTTCCCCATCAAAAAGTTATTATTACAGTGTATGCTGTAAGGAACACCAGATATTCTCTATACGCCCGAGTACGCAGAAAATCCCGCATCAATCGGCAGCACAACGCCTGTGACCGCGCTCGATGCCTTGTCGTCACACAAGAAGAACACCCCGCCAATCAGTTCCTCGCTCTCCACAAAACGCCCTGTTGGCGTGCCGCTCAAAATCTTGCCGGCGCGCGGCGTCGGCGCGCCATCTTCTTGAAACAGGAGTTTTCTATTCTGGTTCGAGACCAGAAATCCGGGCGCAATCGCATTGCAGCGGATATTGGTTCCCGCAAAATGTGTCGCAAGCCACTGTGTAAAATTTGACACTGCCGCCTTCGCCGCAGAGTAAGCTGGAATTTTGGTCAGCGGTATATAGGCATTCATCGAAGAAATATTTAAGATGCAGCCGGACTTTCTCTCAACCATATCCTGTGCAAACGCCTGTGTCGGCAGCAGTGTTCCCTGAAAATTGAGCTTGAATACAAAATCCACGCCGTCTGCGCCCAAATCAAAAAAAGTTTTCTGCCCTGCCGCCGCCTCATGATGGTACTCATTGTCTGTCGTCGCGCGCGGATTGTTTCCGCCCGCGCCATTGACAAGGATATCGCAGGGGCCTAAGTCTGCCAGCACCCGCCTGTGTACCTGCGCCAGCGCCTCTGTATCCAGCACATTTGCCTTGTAGCCCTCGCAGACGAAGCCTTCATTTTTGCACTCTTTTGACAGTGCACAGACCGCTTCTTCATTTAAGTCCAGCGCTGCCACTTTGGCGCCCGCCTGCGCAAAAGCCTTTGCCATCGTGCCGCACAGCACACCACCTGCCCCTGTCACGACCACCACTTTTCCACTAAAATCAATATTCAATGGCAAATCCATCATATGAACCACCCTTCCTTTCTATAATTAATATCAATTATTTATATCAATCCTAAGCCTTTCTTTTCTCCTCATTTTCCAGCATATCCCAGCAGCCCCACAGATACATGATGCCAAGTGCCCTGTCATACAGTCCATACCCCGGCCTGCACTGCTCGCCCCAGATATGCCTGCCGTGGTCAGGACGGATATAGCCGTCATATCCGCAGTCATGGTACGCACGCATGATTTCCAAAATCCCCACGTCACCGTCACAGTCGCGGTGGGAAGCCTCTGTGAAATCCCCGTTCGGAAAATGTTTGACGTTTCGGATATGCGCAAAGGCAATTCTGTCACAATAACTGCGGATAATATCCGGCACATCATTTTTGCAGTTTGCCCCCAGCGAGCCAGAGCACAGGCACAGACAATTATAGGGGTCGTCCACCATTGACAACAGATGCCCAATCGCCTCCTTGTCCACCAAAAGGCGCGGAATGCCAAAAATATCCCAAGGCGGGTCGTCCTGATGAATTGCCATCTTAATCCCTGTCTCATGGCAGATCGGCATGACCGCCTCCAGAAAATATTTTAAGTTCTCCCACAATTTTTCCTTGGTCACAGGGCGGTATGCCTCAAAGAGCGCGTCGAGCTTTGCCATGCGCTCAGGCTCCCAGCCCGGAAAAGTCATGCCGTGCAGATTCTTGAGGATATAATCCGCCATCTCTTTGTAGTCCTGCTGGATTTTTGCCTTCTCATAATACAGTGCCGTCGAGCCGTCCTCCATCGGATGAAACAGGTCTGTCCGCGTCCAGTCAAAAATCGGCATAAAGTTATACGTCACCACCTTCACACCAAATTTGGCAAGGTTGCGCAAGGTCTGCTTGTAATTTTCTATATACTTGTCGCGCGACGGCAGACCGATTTTAATATCATCATGGACGTTGACACTCTCCACTACCTCCATGTGAAAGCCATGCCCCTCAATCTGGCGGCGCATCTTCTCGATCTCCTCAACCTGCCACACCTCGCCTGCCGCCTTGTCATGCAGCGCCCAAACCAGTCCGGTCACCCCCGGAATCTGGCGGATCTGCTCTTGTGTAATGCTGTCATTGCCCTCGCCATACCAGCGAAATGTCATCTGCATACCAGTACCCCTTTCTGCGTCTTATTCACTGCGCCGCCGCGCAAGCTCTGCCACATTGCGCTCCACCCGCTTCTTATCAAGCGGATAGAGCACAATCAAAAACAATGCCACCAAACCAAAGCCCACAAGGGGCGCAATACAGGAAAGCTTGAAAATCCGCTCCGTGATTTCCGGCTCGAACGCCGTGACATTCGTGTAGCCAATCAGGCTCAGCAGCGCGCCTGTCATGCCGGCGGACAGCGCCTGACCCAGCTTTCTCGCAAACGAGTAGACAGAGTAGATGGTGCCATCCTCCCGCACGCCGTTCTTCACCTCGGCATCGTCGATAACGTCTGTGATCATCGCCCATATGACTGTGTTAAAAAAACCAAATCCCACATATGCAAGTGTAAAAAATGCGACATACACAAACGCATTTTGAGGATGCACGATGAGACAAACCAGATAGACTGCCGCTGCCGCCAGACAGGAAATCACAGAAAGTTCCTTTTTTCCATATTTCTCTGATAATTTTGCCGCAAGCGGCGCACAGATAAGCAGTACCGCGAGACTTCCCGTGAACGAGGACGCAGACTGCGCCGCCGCATTGCCATAATAATTCGGGAAAACATACCCGGACATGCCCTGCATCGTGAGCGTCGCAAGCAGCAGCGCGATCGCTGCGGCGATAATCCCAAGCAGCGGACGGTTTGTGACCAGACTCTTAAAAAGCTGGCTGATATCCAGCTTCTTGTTGTTTGCCGGAACCTCCACACGCTCGCGGACAAGCTGAAAACAGAGCAGATAACAGAGGATTGCCAGCACGCTGAAAACACCCGCAATGATTGTCATGCGCGGACCGGACAGCACGGTATTGCCATTGACCGTCTCGTAGGCAAAGATCGGCGTTCCCACACCGATTACCAACCCCGCGAGCGTGGCGCCAATCGTCCTCCACGTCGATAAGTCCGCGCGGTCTTTTGGCTCTGGTGAGACTGCCGACGCCATCGAGCCGTACGGAATATTGATGGAAGTGTAAAAAATGGATCCCCATAAAATATACGTAACCGTCATCCAGACCACCTTGACCCCATACGGCAGACCCGCAAGCCCTGACTGATAGATCAGAAACGAACTGATTGCAACAGGCCCGCACATGCGTTTGATCCACGGTTTAAATTTTCCTGCATTTGTCGGCTTGGAACGGTCAACAATCTGCCCCATCGTCACATCTGTGACCGCATCAACAAAGCGCGCCGCCATCATCAAAAGCCCCACCACTGCCGCCTCAATGCCCATCACGTCCGTATAAAATTTCAACATAAAACTCGAGGATAAAATAAACGTGAAATCATTGCCAAAATCCCCAAACATATACCCCAGTTTGTCCTTCATGCCAAACGAAGCCGCACTATTTTCCGTCATACATACCTCCTACACCCTGTCAATTTTGATAAGCTGTGCGTTCAGGCTCTCTGCAAATCCCTCTGGCATCATGCTGCCAGCCAGCGCCACCATAGACTCCGGCGTCATCGACTTCATCATATCCCACATGCCGCTGCCCGGCTTCATCTCCATATTCGTAGCCAGCTTGACCGCCTTGGAGACGATTTCCATCGCCGCCGGACATGCTGCAATCTCCTCCATTGTGCACTTGATGCTGTACTTGCCCTCCGGGAATGTCATCGGCGCTTTCAAATCCAGATTTCCCGCCAGTTTAAACCAGTTCGCGACACCCTCCGCGCGCTCATTCACCTCCGGAAGCACATAAATCTCAGGCTCTTTATCCACCTTCTCGATGGTCATGCTGTCCTTGCAGCAGCCTGCGGACGCGCCAATACTGTTCAACCCATGTTCCAATTTAACCGTAAAGACAAAAACTTTCTCTGCGGTCAACACACCAGACAGTTTTCCATTCACATACAATGAAACTGTCGGCTGGTTGGAATAGACACGAATCTGCGTGGTTTCGCCTGCCCGCTGTGCATAGCGCTTTCCGCACAGATGCACCATCGGTTCTTTATTCCAGTATGCCTTGTAAATATAATAGCTGTCCTTCTTGGTGAGGCGGTCCATTGTCACCAGCCCCTTGTTGTTGCGTCCTGCCACGCCGCCCTCATTTCTCGCCGCGCAGCCAAAGTCGAACATATTCCACACATGGCTGGACCACAGCCACGGACGCTCGTCAAGCACCTTCGCCATATGCTCATGATACAGCGCCTGATACTCCTCGCTGTAATCCTTGCACGCCGGCTTTGGCCCATGATACGTGATGATTCCCTCACAGCCATACTCCGATACGCCCAAGCAGATGTCCGGGTGTTTCTCATGAAATGCATCGAGCCACGGCCCGTTATCCTCCATCTTGCCGCCATACCAGCCAAAATAGTGATTATAGCTCTCCACATCTGTGATGTGATGGACAGGGCTGTCCTCCGGTGTCATGGTGACATGGGCAATCGTCGTCAGACGGGTCGGGTCAAGCTCTTTGCACAACGCGTTCAGCTCCTTATGGTTTTCTACCAGTTGTTCTGAGATGCCGCCAATCAGAATCTCATTCGAGATGCCCCAAAAGCAGATGCTCGGGTGATTATAATTTTGCAGAACCAACTCCTTTAGCTGCGTGATACAGTTCTCATGCGCCGCGGGATCCGGACTCATCACGCTGATAAACGGAATCTCTGCCCACACGACAAAGCCAAGCTCGTCACACGCGTCATAAAAATCCTGCGAATGCTGGTAATGCGCCAGACGGATTGTGTTGGCACCCAGCTCTTTTATCATTCTTGCGTCCCTGTAGTGATCCTCCCTTGTCAGCGCATTGCCCTTGTAGAGCATATCCTGATGGCGGCTCACCCCGCGCAGCGGCGTCGGAATGCCATTCAGGAGAAATCCTTTGTCCGGGTCGCAAGAAAAACTCCTCACCCCTGCGCGCGCAGATACCATGTCATACGCCTCATTGCGCCGCTGTACCATCGCCGTCACAGTATACAGATACGGATGGTCACAATCCCACAAAACCGCATCTGGCACATAGAGCCTGACGGCTGTACAGTCCGCCGGGCGCACGCCGTATGCCACCTCTTTTCCGTCTGCATCACAGATACTATACTGTACCGTAAAATTCTCATCCGCATTCACGACCCATGTTTCTAGTGCAAACTCAGCCCCGCCGCACGGCGTTGGCACCGCTGTAACCTTGAGTCCGCTGCTGCCCCAGTACAACAGTTCGAAATGCGTCTCAGGCACACTGATGAGATTGACGCCGCGGTAGAGCCCGCCATAGAACGTAAAATCCGCCGACTGCGGATAGACGCTCGTCCTGTTCTCATTGCTGCACGCCACTGCCAGCAGATTTTCCCCTTCTTTTTTACATGCCTCTGTGATATCTGCGCGAAATATGGAATAGCCGCCCTCATGCGCACAGACCTCGGTACCGTTTACATACACGACCGCCTGCTGCCCTGCCGCGGGGATTTCCACAAACACACGCCCGCCGCACAAAGGCTGCTTTGGCGTCTCAAACGTCCGCACGTACCAGCCACAGCCCCTGTCATAACTGCCGTTTCCGTCATGCCCGTCCACCGCATTCCATGTGTGCGGCAGACAGACCAGTTCCCAGTCCGCCGGAAGCCTGTTCGGAAGCGCTGTACATGTGCGGCTGAACCGCCAGTCTTTATTTAAATTAATGATTCTCCTCATATGCCCTACTCCTCTCCTGATACCTTTATAGAAAACGTCGCATTGTTCTTATATTGTGTTGTTTTGTAAAAAAAATGTGTGAAAAGTAAAAAGTATAAAAAAAGAGACAATCCCTGTCCCTATTTTTCATTTCTGCTCAGACCGCTCTTTCTCTGCGGTTCAAAACGCACTTTATACTGTATATTTTTATGGCTGATATGGTAAAACACCAGCGAGATCACCACAATCCCCACCGCAATTCCAAGCGCTATGACAATCGTCTCCATCGCATAGCTTTTTGCGTTGTCCGCATCGCCGTCCACAATGGCGCGCATCGTATAGTAGAGGCGTCCGCCCGGCACCAGCGGAATGATAGACGGAATCAAAAACACCGTCGCCGGCGCCTTCACAACCCGCGCGAGCACCTCCGCATAGAGCGTCACCACCGCAGCCGGTATGAGATTCTGCAAGAGCGGCGTGAGCCCTGCCTCCACGCACACACAATAGAGAAACGTCGATACCACGCCCCCCAGACAGCCGTACACAATCTTATTTCTCTTTACATTGATAAGAAGGCAATACCCCAGCGTCCCGACTGCCGCAGTCAGAATCATCACCACATATTTTTCGAAAAACTGCACAATCATTTTACAACAGCCCTCCCAGCATCATAATGGCAATACCAAACCCCGCCGCGATGGCGACTGCCATCATCAGCGCCTCCGCAAGACGCAGAATCCCGGTAATAATATCCCCGCACATCATATCGCGCAGGGCGTTCATCAGGCTAATCCCGGGAATCAGCAGCATAATGCTGCCAATCATCACCATATCTATATGCTGTCCAATTCCCGCAAAAACAGACAAAATACACAAAAGCCCCGCCACAATGGAGATCGCAAGGCTGTACACGACCCGGTTTCTGCCGTGCGCTGAAAAAAAATAATCCCACAGATACATCAATACCGCCACCACGCCAGCAGCCAGCCCGTCGCGCAGGCTCCCGCCAAAAAACAGCGTAAAGGCGGACGCCAGCAGCACATACCCTGTCACCTTTGACTTGTAAATGCGCTTTTCGGCAGGTGCCATAATCGCGCAGATCCGCCGTTCGACTTCATCACACGGCGGCTTGTTCTCACAGATATAGCGCGACAATGCATTCAGCTCCTCGAGCTTATTCAAATCCGTCGGATATGGATTGATGCGCCGCGTGAGGGTATAATTTTCCCCGTCATCTGCCTTCCAGCTCAAAATAATCAGGGACAGAATCGTAAACACGTCCACTATCCCCCCGCCGTAAGCTGTACAAATGCGGATTACTGTATCCTCCACCCGCAGGATTTCCGCGCCGCAGCGCAGCATGGTCTCCCCCATGTCGAGCGCGCACTCCATCACCCGCGCAGGCGCCTCGCAATTTTCTTTGTCCTTTTTCATCTTACATCACCCCAGCACGTTTCAAACTATGACTATCTTATCATAACTCCCGCCAAAAGTCAGTATACATCTCCCTATATTTTAAGCAGATTAATCCTTCTTATTACCTTGACCGTTGTTTTTGAAAGTGTTATTATTTTAACAGAGAGTCCTGCATTACTGCGGGCTAAATTTATAAAAAATAACGAGGTGTTTCAAATGAGTAAAGGTTTTAAGGATTTACTGCAAAAGGTTTATGAGTGTGACCGCAAGACGGTCGCAGTCGCTGTAGCCGAGGACGAGCCAGTATTGGAGGCTGTGAAGGCTGCAAAGGAAAAAGGCATCGCCGACGCGATTCTTGTCGGCGATGAGGCGAAGATCAAAGAGATCGCTGCCGGCATGAATATGGATTTGGCAGGCTTTGAGATCATCAATGAACCAGACCATGTACAGGCTGCGCACACTGCTGTCAAGCTCGTTCACGACGGCAAGGCGGACATGTACATGAAGGGCCTGATCGACACCAAGAATTTCTTAAAGAGCGTGCTGGACAAAGAAGTAGGACTCCGCACAGGCAAGGCGCTCTCCCACGTATGCGTCTTTGAGATCAAGGGCATTGACCGCCTCCTGTTCTTATCGGACGTTGCCTTTATGACCTATCCGACATTGGAGGACAAGACCGCGATCATCAACAATACCGTCGAAGTCTGCCACGCGTGCGGCATCGCGGAGCCGAAGGTGGCGCCAGTCGCTGCGGTGGAGGTTGTCAATCCCAAGATGCCTTGTACGGTCGATGCAGATGAACTGACCAAGCTCAATGCAGAGGGCAAGATCACAGGCTGCATTATTGACGGACCACTTTCTATGGACATGGCGATCGACAGCGCTGCCGCTGCACACAAAGGCGGCACAGACAGAAAGATTGCCGGAGACGCAGATGTCATCCTCTTCCCGGACATCCATTCCGGAAACCTTGTATACAAGGTACTGACACACCTTTGCGACGTGAAAAACGGCAATATTCTGACAGGTACAGCAGCACCCGTCATTCTGACATCCCGCTCTGACAGCTTCGAGGCAAAGCTAAATTCCATCGCACTTGCCGCAGTTGTCGCAGAATCCATGAAAAAATCGAAATAATACAGGAGGAAAATACATATGGCAATCAAAAGTCTGATTATCAATCCGGGCTCCACTTCCACCAAAATTGGTGTGTTTGAGGACGAAACCTTATTGTTCGAAGAAACGCTGCGGCACTCCACCGAGGAGATTTCCCAGTATGCTACCATCGTAGACCAGAAGGATTTCCGCAAGAAAATTATCACAGATTTACTGGCTGAGAAAAACTTTGACATCAAGTCCCTGAATGTTGTCGTGGGGCGCGGCGGCATGCTCAAACCCATTCCGGGCGGCACCTATGCTGTGACTGATGCCCTGCTCGCAGACTTAAAGGTCGGTGTACAGGGACAGCACGCTTCCAACCTCGGCGGTATTCTCGCAAGAGAAATCGCGGACTCCATCGGCGTACCTTCCTACATCGTTGACCCGGTGGTCGTTGATGAGCTGATGCCAGTTGCGCGCTTCTCCGGCGTGCCTGAGCTTCCCCGCACCAGCGTGTTCCACGCACTGAACCAGAAGGCAGTTGCCAAGAGATACGCAAAAGAAATCGGAAAGCCTTATGACACCCTCCGTCTGATCGTCGTTCATATGGGCGGCGGCGTCTCTGTCGGCGCTCATGTAAACGGCAAGGTAATTGACGTATTCAACGCACTCGACGGAGACGGCGCATTCTCTCCTGAGCGCGCGGGCGCTGTTCCAAGCGGTGCCCTGATTAAGATGTGCTTCTCTGGAAAATATACAGAGAAAGAGATCTACAGCAAGATTGTCGGCAAAGGCGGCTTTAACGCGTATCTCGGCACAAACGACATGCGCGAGGTGACAAAGCGCGCCAACGAAGGCGACGAGAAGGCCGTTGAGGCAAAGAAAGCCTTCTTATTACAGGTTGCAAAGGATATCGGCTCTATGGCATGTGTGCTGAATGGAAAAGTAGACCAGATTATCGTGACTGGCGGTATCGCATACGGTGAAGATGTCGTCGCCGCACTCAAGGAATATGCAGAATGGATTGCACCGTTCACAGTATATCCCGGCGAAGATGAGCTGCTTGCGCTGGCACAGGGTGCCCTGCGCGTGCTGAACAACGAAGAGAAGGCGATGGAGTACTAAAAATTCAAAAATACTGCCGCAAAGCGGCAGTATTTTTATAATACCTTAGACAAAAATACTTTTGTCCGTTCATGCGCAGGATGTGCAAACAGTTCTTTTGGCGCACCTTCCTCCAAAACCACCCCTTTGTCAAAAAACAAAACCCTGTCACTCACCTCTCTGGCAAATCCCATTTCGTGTGTTACAACAAGCATCGTCATGCCTTCTCTGACCAGTTTTTTCATGACATCCAGCACCTCGCCGACCATCTCTGGATCAAGCGCAGAAGTCGGTTCGTCAAACAGGAGAACATTCGGATTCATCGCCAGTGCACGCGCGATTGCCACACGCTGTTTCTGGCCTCCCGAGAGCTTATTCGGATATGTATCTGCCTTGCTTTCAAGCCCGACTCTTTTTAGCAGAGCCAGCGCCCGCTGTTCCGCTTCCGAGGGCGTCCATTTATTTAGACGGACTGGTGCGAGCGTTATATTTCTCATTACAGTCATATTGGGAAACAGGTTAAAATGCTGGAAAACCATTCCGACTTTTTGCCTGTACTGGTCAACATTCAATTTTTTATCCAGTATGTCCTGCCCGCCAACTGTAATCGTCCCCTCATCAGGAATTTCCAAAAGATTGAGACAGCGTAAAAAGGTCGATTTGCCAGAACCCGAGGGACCAATAATACAAATACACTCGCCTCTTTTTACATGGACATCCACCCCATTTAGGACATGGATGCTGGCAAACGATTTTCTTAGCTCTTTGACATCAATCACTCTCCCTCAGCCTCCTCTCAAAACGGCTCATCCATATGGACAAAATCTTGACAATCAGATAATACATCACACCTGCCGCCGCCAATGGGATAAACATCTGATACGTTCTGGAAGACACATAACTGGAAGCTTTGGTCAGATCCATGATCCCGACATAGCCTAGAATCGAAGTCTCCTTAATCAGCTGGATAAACTCGTTGCCCATTGCCGGAAGAATGTTCTTCACCGCCTGCGGGATAATCACAAAACGCATCGTATCTCTGTACCCAAGTCCCAGAGACCGTCCTGCCTCCGTCTGCCCCCTGTCCACCGCCTTGATACCGCCGCGGATCACCTCTGATACATAAGCCCCGCTGTTGATACCAAAGCTCACCACTGCCGCCACATAGCCAAGCCTGCTGTGAAAAACAGCAAAATAGACAATCATTAACTGAAGTACCGACGGCGTTCCGCGGATGACATCCACATAAATATTCATCAGGCGCGACGCAAGAGTCTCTCTGCCCTTCCGGTCCGCCCCCAGCCGGACCAGCGCCACAGCCAAACCGATTAAGATCCCCAGCAAGACGGATAAAAGCGAGACAATGACTGTGACCTCCAAGCCCTTTACATAATATTTCCATCTGTTCTCTTCCACAAACAGAAACTTCAGCGTGCCGATAACCCCCATATCCTCTGCCGGGTTTAAACTCCCCGCACCGCTCTCTGTGTCCCCGCCGAAATACTTTTCATACAGTTCGTCATACAGACCGTTTGCTTTTACTTTTGCAAGTCCGCTGTTGATGCGCCCACACAGCTCACGGTTCCCTTTTGCAATGCAAAATACTGTATCTTCCTCGGTTCCCGGCACAGCGAAAGACACAATTCCATCTGTCTGCTTACAGTAGATTTCCGCCATAACCGTATCGATCAATACCGCATCAGCGCCGCCGTTTTTCAATTCCATCACTGCGCTCGCCACATTTTTAAACCGGGTTACTTTGGCATTTTCTACAACGCCGTAATCCGCCGTCTCACCAGAGACGATCAGATCACTCTGTGAACCTTCCAGCACAGCCACCTTCATTCCTGAAAGCGCGCGAAAATCCTGAACCCTCTCCTCTTCCCTGCTGATGATACTCTGTGAACCAGTGTAATAGACATCCGAAAAATCAACGCTTCTTGCCCGTTCCTTCGTAGGTCCGATGCCCGCCGCGATCATCTGGATATCTCCAGCCTCCATCGATCCCACCAGCGAATCAAAAGGCATATCGCGCCATACAAGTTTCAGGTCCTCCGCTGCCGCAATAGCTTCCAGAAGCTCATAGTCAAACCCTGTCAGATTCCCATCGCTGTCCAGATATTCAAACGGTGCGTACTCGGCATTTGTGCCGACCACCACGGTCCGCTGCTGTGCATGTATTTCAGGGTGTCCCCCCCGGCCAGCAAGCACCCCTGACGCCAGCAGCACACACGCCGCTGCCAAAACCATCTTTCTCTTCATGTTCATCGCGGATGTCCTCCTAACTTATTCTAATTTACTGCCCATATACCGATGAAAATCAGGATCTTTAGGACGGTTTAGGTCAATCCCTCTCGCCCTAGAGGTCAGGACAAATAAAAGCTGCAAAGGAAGCATATATTCCAAGACAGAAAAGTCTGCATCTCCCAGAAATCTACAGGTCAACACCTCCTCCCCCATACAGCTCTTTAGGCCGCGTGGCGGATTGACCGCATACTGCCGTTTGTTTTGGCAGCTGTAATACTCGTACAGCCGCTTCATGCGCTGAATCTCATATCCTTCTGGTGGAAACAGATACAGAAATTCAACCTGTTTTGTCACGGCATTGTACATCCCATGCATAAATTCTTCCGCCTCATATCCACGGACTGGAAACCTGCAAGTCTCCGAAATTTTCAAGACTCCCTCTCCCAGCGCACTTTTCAGGCTGCCCCCTGAAAGGATCATCAGATCCCTGCATTCCTTTAGATTTTGTGCTGTCCGTTCACACCATTGCCAGCTGTCCTCCAACACTGTTTTCATGTTGTTCACTACGTCTTCTATACGGCTCTTGTACCCGTCTGCTTCCTCCTGTGAAAGTCTTCCACTGAGTTGTGCCGCTGTAAGGACCAGCAGCAGCAATGTCGTTACTGTAGCTGTATAGCCCTTTGTCGTCGCACCCGCATCCTCATATCCGCACTCTATATAGAGATTGGCGTCACTGTGTCTCGTGATCTCCGCATTATATTCTCCTGTTACCGACAGCGTCGCAATCCCCAGTCTTCGAACCTCGTCGAGCACCCGAATCACCGCCGCACTGGTTCCCTGCTGTGAAATGCCTATGACAACAGCGTCCTTTGCGATCAAGAAGGATTCCTCCAAAATTGCTGCCGGGTATACGGCAAACACCCGTATACCCAGCCGTTTTTTCGCAAACGCCGCAACTGCCAGTGCACTGTTGTAAGAGGAACCCGAACCCGTCAGATAGATTTCCGGTATCTTCCTATTTTCGAGAAAAGCAGTGCTCTCTCTCAGAATGTTCTGTTCCTCCTGCAATATGCCGTGGAGAATATCAGGAGTCTCGTAAATATATTGTATTGCATCTCCCTGATAAACCATCTCTGCTCTCCCTGCTATTTAGTCTTCGTAGGGTTTTCCATACCCAAAAGCGCCATTTAAGGTGCAGACATGCGCTGCAAACTTCGATGCTTCTCCAAGCGCGCTGCGGATCGCCTCCGGCTTTGCAACGCCCTTTTTCATATGGTGAATATAGCAGTCCATAAAGGCTGTCAGAAAGGAATCGCCTGCCCCCATCGTATCCACAACCTGTTCAATCATCGTGGCTGGCTGCTCATAAAACCGTTCGCCGTCATACAGGATACAGCCCTTAGACCCCCTTGTCAGGGACGCAATCTCCGGTCCCAGTGCGTGAATGAATTTCAGATGTTCTTTTGCCGCCTCATCATCCCCGTCAAAGGAACAAAACGCATAGGTCACATACGGCGCATACTGCTCATAATACTCCTTTGTTGAATCATCGGAAAAATCAAACGATATTTTGATTCCAGCCTCTTTCATCGTCTTGAGCTGCGACTCTGTATAGCAGTAGTTTCCAGTATGCACAAAGTCAAACTGCTTCATGTACTCTAGGTCAAACCGATCAAGAATGTATGGTGTCTTTCCCCTGACGCCGCCTTGGTTGTAGTCGCCAAAGATCCTGTCCCCGTCTTTGAGCGTACACTTAGACCAGCCATTTTCTCCGACAAGTTGCCTGCATTTTACAGTCTCGATCCCCAGCTCATCCAAAACCGAGATCACAAACTCCGCAATGTCGTCACTGCCAAAATACCCCATATACGCCGAGCGCTCCACACCGAAAATCTGAGAGTAAGCACACAGATTCACGCAGTTTCCGCCGGGATACATCATATGGGAGTGCTCATACAGATCGACCACATTATCGCCAAATCCTAATACTTTTGTATTATACTTTGCCATGATTTCTCTCCCTCTGTCTGTTTTATCAATACTCAACGACACCCATGTATCTCCTCATATCCAGCGGATGCCTTCTCTTGTCCTGAAGCCCTGTGCGGTAAGCGACCGTCATTGCATAAAATACCATCGGACAGAAATACTCGTTCACGCTGGCATCGATCTCATTGATGCCCAGTTCCTGCGCGTCGATCACCTCGTACTTCTTTGCATACTTTTGCAGGAACGCAAGCGCCCGCTCATCCATCACTCTCGCAGCTCCGGTGCCCATCAGCAGGATGTACAGATGATCCTCATCCGTGCACTCAAACGGTCCATGGAAATATTCCCCAGAATGCAGGTAGCAGCAGTCCATCCACTGCATTTCCTGCAAGGAGCAGATGGAAAACCCATACGCCTGAGAGTACGATGCGCCAGAACCCATGATATACAAAAATGGTTCCTCGAAATATTTTTCGGCAAATACCCATGTGCGGTTCTGTACTTTTTTAACAGCCGCGCGCACAATGCGGTCTGCCTTTTCCAGTCCGTCCAGAACAGCGTCATATTTTGTATAGGACGGCTCCTGCAATTTCATCAGTTCGTTCAGAACCCGCATCACAATGCCCTGCGGCCTGTCCTTTTCATTCGTATCCTCTTCCCAGCTGTATACGACAGGATTCATCTCCTCCTGCGCACAGACAGATTGCGGGTTATGTGTCATCGTGATGACTGCCGCGCCGCGCTCGGATGCCAGCTTTGCGGCTTCTACGGTCTCTTTGGTATTTCCGCCGTGAGAGCAGAGAATGACAAGCGCTCCTTTCTTCAGAAATTTCGAAGGCGAGACAATCAGTTCTTTGGCTGTCAGCCAGTGTGAATGCATTGTCTCTGATTCGGCGTTGATAAAATAATACCCCGGATAGAGATCCACAAGCGAGCCTCCGCACGCTGTGAGAAATACATCGTTGATTGTTCCCTGTTCCTCATAGATTTTTTTGATCAATTCTTCTGGTCTGTTCATTTTTCTTTCTCCTTTTCTTATTTAATGATTGATTCTATTGTTACATTCCCGCAGAAATTGTGCAGAATATCATTGCGATCACTGTCAGCAGAAGGAATACCTTCCAGATCGTTTTCCACCACTGTCCAAAAGAGATCCTGCAAATGGCAAGACCTGCCACTGTTGTACCAGCTACCGGGCTCATCAGGTTTGTGAGCTGGTTTGCATATTGCAGCGCTGTCACTGCCGCCTCTGGATTGACGCCATGCAGGTCACACAGCGGCGCCATGACCGGAATGGAGAGCGCTGCCAGCCCGGAAGATGATGGAACCAGCAGGGTGAGCAGCGACTGTACCACATACAGGACCCCGGCAAACATCACATTGTTGGAATTTGCCACAAGACCGCTGAGGGCGTTTAAGATCGTATCAATAATCATCCCTTCCTGTGCGACAACCATGATCCCGCTGCAAAACCCGATCACCATCGCCGCAAAAGCGATATCCTTCACACCGTTTAAAAACTCCTCGGCTATCTCTTTTTCGTTCAGCCCTCCGGCTATTCCCATCAAAATACCCATTCCGAAAAAGCAGGCGGACAGCTCATTCATATACCAGCCCGATTTGACTAGCCCCACTACGACCATCACCATACCGCAGACAAAGACTGCCACTACAAGCTTCTGGCGGACCGTCATCTCCTGTGAAAAATCAACGTCGGCAGACAGTTCCTGTTTCTTGATAAGATCGTCCCGATAGGTGATTGATTTCTCTGGACTTTTCTTGATTTTCAAAGCCCGCCACGTCACAAAAGTGATTACAACTGTCATCATGATCACCCACTGGACCATGCGGAAAACCAGCTGCGGATTTCCCTGAATACCCGCGACACCCTGCGCAATCAGTACCGAAAATGGATTGATGGTAGATGCTGCATATCCCACAGTTGCCGCCAAACACACTGTCATAAATGTAGTCATGGAGTCATACCCCATGGCAAACATGATTGGCATAATCAAAAGATAAAACGGCACCAGCTCATCCGACATGCCAAAGGTACTGCCTCCAAGTCCAAACAAAGCCATCAGAATCGGAATAATCAGGATTTCTTTTGCGCCTAATTTATGGACAATTTTTTGGATTCCGATCGTCAGCGCATTCGTCCTTGCCATGATCTGGAAGACGCCGCCAATAATAAACACAAAGGCAAGCACTTCTATAATGGACTGAATGCCTCTGCCCGGAGCCATCAGGACCTGCCAAATCCCCTGCCGCAGGCTGGTGCCATCTTCCAGCACTTTATCCACCGTATGATATGTGCCCGCTACCGCAACACTCCGCTCCCCGGTCGATGTCTGCATGATTGTCCGATCGAACTCGCCGCTGGGTACGATCCATGTCATCACTGCCACCACCAGTATCAGGAAAAAAATCAATGTGAGCACATGAGGCATTCGTAATTTCATTTTTTTCTCTTTCATATCTCCTTCCCTATCCTCCTTTTTTCTATCCTTTATCTGCATCTGCTTTGGTATATACAATCCTGCCATCCATCATGGTCATCACAACGCCAGCCTCCCTCGCTTCCCTTGTCTCTGTCTGTAAAAGATTTCTGTCAAAGACAGTTATATCTGCGAGCTTTCCAGCCTCCAGTGTTCCAAGCTTCTGTTCCATGCCCAGATTTTTCTGTCCCCCGATCGTCCATGCCTTGAGAAGTTCCGCCACCGTAAGCGTATTCTGGGTCTGAAATGGCTGATCCAGCCCGTCCATATATCCCCCGCAGGAATAAAATATGGATTCTGGAACACTTGTAACCAGCAATGGAAGGTCAGTCGCCCCGCTCAGGCAGATGCCGCTGTCCTGCATCTTTCTGCGGTTCCAGTAGTATTTTCCCCGCGCCGTGCCTATTGTTTTCTTGATATTTTCTATTAAGACGCTTCCCGGATCCAGCGACATAATCTGAAAATAGAGCTCTGCTGCCGCGCCCATCGCTCCCAGCTTTTCTAAATCCTTTGGGTCTGTAAATTCCATGTCTGTTAAAGCATGTCTGTTTTTCAGCTTTCCATTCACTTTCTGGCACTTGTCATAAATCTCTGCGATTTTTCCCACAGCGCCGTCTCCCTGTGCATGGAGAGACCACCGGAACCCCTCCGCATCCGCCGCCAGCACATCCGCCTCGATCTCCTCATAGGGAATCTCCATGCCGCAGGTGAACACTTCGTTTTCATAGGGCTGCTTTAAATCCCCTCTGTATGCGGCAATTGTCCCGTCCGTCATGCGGTTGAACCCGCTGAAACGAATTTTATCCCCTGTAAATAACTCCCGCATCTTCTTAGCGTACCCGAGGTTCATCGGCTCTCCCACCGGCTGCGACATAAAGAATGTCCTCAAATGAAGCTCATCCGAATCTTCCATTTCCTTCAAAAAATCCGTAAATCCATAAAAATCATCAAATCCCATTTCCTTTACCGTGGTCACACCCCGCGCATTCATCATGTGCATATACGCCGCAAATTCTTTTCGGATAAACTCACGGTCATTCAGATATTCCCGCATGATACGGTAATAGCTTTCAGGATAGCAGGTATCCGATGTAAAATGATAACGCTCCGAAGCCTTGCGGTTCATGATGCAGGATGACCTGTCTGCCGCAAACAAGATAACCGGCTTCTCAGGAAATTCTGCCTCAAGCATGCGCTCTCCCGCATCCCGGCTCCACTTCTTTGCATCCCACCCATGTCCTAATAGTGCTCCTGACGGTCTGTGTGCTGTCTCATACGCTCTCAAAATCTTCTTTCCTGATTCACTGTCTGTCACCTGTGATACATCCGCCCCCAGATGGTAAACCACGTAACCAGTAAAAAAAGTGTGTGTATCCACAATCCCCGGCATGACCAGCCCGTCATCAAAGTACAGCACCTGTTCCGCCTGACAGATTGTCTCCTCATCCGGCATCCCGTGTCCCCGCTTCACGATCATTGGCCCCTTGATGCACAGATACCCTTGGGATTCCCGGTCAGATACACTATCAAACAGATGTCTGGCTGCAATTACCACTGAATACTTTTTGTTCATTGGTCATTCCTCCTTTCTTGTATATTCATCATATCATCATATAACGTTATATTACAATATGACCTTTATATATTCGTAAAAATTTGTGGAAAAGTCACAAATATAAAATTTTACTTTTAGTGATACCATACAAAAAAAGGCAAAAAAAAGAGCAGGTTTACATCATTTTTAATGATGCGTCCTGCTTTTTGCATAATTTTACATAACCTTATATAACCTTTCAGATGGACAGGCTGTATCTGAATCCTGCAATGATCTCATAACTGATATACAACGGATTTTCTTTGTGGTCATTGATGTAGCTCGTCAATATCATGACTGGCTCGCCCACATTCATTCGGAGATATTCCGCGATAGTCTGTGAAGCCAGACGCACTTCGATGACGCTTCTTCCCTTCTCCGATTCCTGAATATGATACTCCTCCTTGATCAGCTGGAACATGGAGCCATTCTCTAGTTTCTGCGCCTGAAAGTCTGGAAACCTGTCAAGCGGAAAATATATATGCTCGTAGATGATTGGCAGACCATCCGCGGACAAGATCCGCTCAATGTGATACAAGGTCTGGCTGTTCTGTAGATGAAAAAAGTCCCTCTGCCAGTCCTGCGCCTCCACAAAGCAGCAGGAAAGCACATGGGAAGAAGGATTTCTCCCGTTTGCCCTGCATGATTCCGAAAAACTGATGTTGTTATCCTGTTCGATCTTGCGGTAGATTTTGGGCATTTCCACAAATGTGCCTTTCCCCTGCCGCTTCACCAGAAATCCCTGCGCGCACAGTTCTTCTATCGTCTTGCGCACCGTGATTCTGCTGACACCATATGTATCGGACAATGCTGTTTCCGTCGGGATCTGGTCTCCAGCTTTATACTGGCCATTCTGAATATTGTCCTTGATCACCCGCATGAGCTGGACATACAAAGGCTGCTGTGAATTTTTATCTAACATCATACTAAATTTTCTCCCTTCATAACGTTATAGTATATTATAACACGTATATGGAAAAATTTCATACAGATATTCCAAAAAGGGCTGCCATCTCACAATTTCCCAATTGCGAGACGGCAGCCCCTTTTTATTGCCCTAAAATATTTCATAGCTTTTCTCAACGTTCAACACAGCTTAACACGTCCTAATTCGTATGAAAATAGTATGACGTTTACATCAAAATAATTGAATTATATTCTCTCTAAACTTGGGTATTCGCACTTTTCTATCAACGTAATATTATCAACTGTTTCTGACAGTTCTTGCGCATCTCCCTTTGAATCCTCAAATAAAACTAATTCAACATTTTGCCCTAAATCTTTTATAATTTTTACAACACCTGCAAAGTCAGCATCCCTCGAAATTAGTATGGCTACATCATAGGTTTTATTATAAGCATGTTTCAACATCTCCACAGCAATATTTACATCTGTCCCTTTATCCACTTGTGTAACAAACGTGTTCATAATATCCTCATTACACTTCGGACATTTAATTCCCGCACGGGAATCAATCTTGATTGTTTTATTCTGCAATCTTCCTGTCACTACCTGAGTATATGGAATTTTATTTATTTGTTGTAAAAACGGACCATTAGTAGTAGTCTGACTGGTAAAATAATATGTACGAAGAACATCAACATCTGCATATTTCAACTTTACAAGCTCAATGTATTTTTGAATATCCAGTTGTTTTCCCGACATGGCTTTTTTCCAATCATAAAAAACATTACTACCATCAATAAAAATCATTCCCTTTTTCATTCACGACCCCTTAAAATAAAATTACCCATCACTTTATAAAAGCGATGGGTGGTTTAATTACATGGTTACCCATGGGTTTAAATTGACTTAATTATATCACATTTGCAAAAATAATCAAGTCGTTTTTAATATTTCTCTAAAAAAGATTTTCATGCTCTTTTTTTCTGAAAACTGTCAATCATTCCAGAGCTGCTAACCGGAATCGAACCGGTGACCTCAACACTACCAATGTTGCGCACTACCGACTGTGCTATAGCAGCTTGTTCACAGCAAAACTCTGCTGTGTCCGAAAAATATATTATCATAATCGACAGCTCATGTCAACTAAAATACTATCATTATTCTAAAATTTTCTAAAATGATGCCAAATATTTTTACAAAAATGTTAACAAAATGTTAGAAGATTATTTTAACACTGTAATTTCTTGCCAATTTATATTGCATAAGCTATACTAATCCTAATATCAACAATCCATGCTGCCCGTTTTGGTGCAACTGCCGCAGGATGAAACTTTACTATACGCATAAAACCGAGGTGACATTATGAAAAAAACGACAATCAATACAATTTTACTGTGTATCATCGCCATTCTGTCTGTATCCATCTGTTTCCTGATCTTCTGTATTGTGACAAGACCGCGCTACGTGGCTGTAAACGAGTCTGGGACCGCAGCGGGAACAGAGGTTGTCAATATTATGGAAGAACCACAGTTGGCCGCGCTTCCTGCCGCGGCAGACGACGCAGCGCCCGCAGAGGAGACAGCGCCTCCTTCGCCGGACACAATGCATGGCAAGACTTCCACGAGAGTCAATATCCGCGACGCCGCCTCAGAGGACGCCAAGGTACTCGATACCGTGGAGGAGGGGACAACCTTTGATATCGTCGAAATACAGGACAACGGCTGGACAAAAATTCTCTATGACGGTTCCGAAGCCTATATTTCATCAAACTTTGTCATTATCACCAACGAGTAACACCCTCTCATACATCCTTCTTCTGTGCGGTCCTTCTCCTTGCGTGGAGTTTTATCACAATTCCCTTCTGCACAAGCAGCTCGCCATGGTATTTGTCCTTATAATATTCATACGCCCGCTTGTAGTTGTAGCCGTACTCCGCAAATTTGCGCAGAACGACATTGATTTCTGCTCCCACAAACACGATATTCATTGTGCCATACAGCCACAGGATAAAGATTACCACCGTTGCAAGGCTTCCATATGTAACCGAATAATTCGCAAAATTGCTGATATAATAAGAGAACGCCCACGAGTATGCCAGCCATGCCACGGTAGAAAAAAGCGCCCCAAAAAACTCATAGCGTATCTTGGATCTCCTGTCAGGGACATTCATATACACGAGCAGGAAGAACACCAGCAGAAACACCAGCATACACAGATACTTCCCATACCGGAACAGTCTGTCAAAGGCAATCATGCCCGGCACAAACTGAAGCAGCCAGTTAAAAATATTGTTCCCCAGCACGATCAAAATCATCATAAGCCCAATCGCAGCAAAGAAAATCACCACGTAGGCGGCTGCAAGCGCATACAGCAGCATCGTTCCCCGCGTCTCACGGATTCCATAAACAGCGTTCATACCGATAATTACCGCATACACCCCTTTGGAGGCACAAAAGAGCATCACAAGCATTGTAAACGAGGTCATGATGGTCGTGCTCCCCGCATATGCCTCCGCGAGAATCTGATTCACCAGCGGCAGGGAGCCTTCTGGTATGATTGTCAATAAATACTGCGTCAGGCGCCCTATGTCAATCGGCAGATAACTGAAAATGGAGATGCAGAACATCGCCATCGGGAATATCGACATCAGCAAAAATAAAGCCGCGTGCCCTGCAAAGGAGGACACGTGGTCAAACTTTACTTTTCTGACAAAACTATACCCAATCTCATAGATAGTTTTCAGCTCTTTTCTGGTTATTCGTCTTTTCTTGCGCATCGGTTACTGCTTTTCCTTTTCTTTTGCCTTCTTGATAAGAAACAGATCGCTGATCGCCTTGCCGAGATTATGCGGATATAGCTGTACGACAGGGCTGTCTATTATCTCCCCCACCTTCATCTTAAAGCCAACTTTTACAAATTTGTCATCATCTGGAAACTCATATGCCAGATATTTCCCATCCTCCATAAATTTCGTGTCCGGCGTGGAAATATCTGTCTTTCTCTCCAGCATGACGCTCATGGAGGTCGCCGCGGCGCCCATCATCTGATTCATCGCCTCCGACACCGCACTCAGATGCAGTTCGCTCAAATCCATCCTGGCAAAATCACCCCTGCCGTCGCTGCCCATCATCAAGTCTGCAATCGCCTTGGCATCCTGCTCTTCCAGCATCAGGATACTGCATCCTTTGACGCCCTCTACATAGCTGACCTTCACAAAAACCTTCTTGGAAGATACATTCTTCGTGTACTCACTCTTCTCTACAATCTCGACTCTCGGCGGCGTGATATCTACCGTCTGCCGCACCAGCATACTGAGTGTCGAGGCAGACGTGCCCAGACAAATATTTGAGATCTCCCCAATTGCATCTATTTCCATCTCAGAAAATGTGTAATTTACCATTCACATACCTCCCCTTCTCTCTCCTACTGCAAAAATATCTCCGGTTCGCATTCCAGTGCGTTCGCAAGCTTCCGCACAAGTTTTTCGGGCTGTCTGGACAGATCACAGAAAGAAACCTCGCAGTTTCTGACTGCCGCCACACTGTAGCCCATGCGCTCTGCCACCTGCTGTCTCGTCTTGCCCAGCTCCAGACGCCGCATCTTCACAGGGGATATCTGGGCAAACCGTATATACATATTCCTGCCGTCATAATTCACAGTATTGACTAATTGAACAATCTCCCCGCCATTTCCCATCGTATCCTTGTCAAGCTTGTAGATCGATACGATTGCTGTCATCAGCTTTTTCATGAGTTTGTCATCATCATAGTGTCCAATCTCCTCGATGGGTATGTACAGATCAATATAGAGCGATTTCAGTTCTCTTACCCGTTCTTCATCCAGCTTTAAGACATAATTATTTTCTTTTGCCTCATTATATAAAGATAATATTTTGAGCCAAAAGGCGTCCTTATCAAATCCTGCCATCGTTTTCCTCCATTACGTAACTATTATACGAAATAATTATACGCCTCATGCAAAACACTGTCAATTAAATACTTCGCCTCTTCGCTTAAATGCATTCCGGTACTGGACCGGTGTCTTTCCTGTCGCCTTTTTAAATGCCTGTGAAAAATAGGACTGTGAAGAAAAACCGAGCGTGGTCGATATCTGGGAAATCGAATAGGAGGTGGATTCGAGCAGCGATTTCCCCTCCTGTATCCTCTTTTGCAGAAGGTACGTAATCGGAGAGATTCCGATACATTTGGTGAAGGCATGGACCAAGTAGTACTTGTTCATGTGGGAGAGCGACGCAAGCATATCCAGCGTGATGTTCTCCGCATAGTTTGCGTCCAGATAATGTTTAATCTGCGTACACTCCCTGTTCAAGAGCGCATTGCTGCTCTGTACGATGGACAGATTGTTGTTTCTGAGCATACAGATCATGATCACCTCGAGCAGATTCTGGCATACCGTCTCATAGTTTTCCGCCTTCTTATTGATCTCCTCCAGCAGTATATTCAAATACGCAAAAATATTAGAATTTTGCGTGTTATATTTATACACATCGCCAAATGCAGTCTGCATGTAGACTCCCTCCTGCGTGGCGGCAATCTCCTCGAAGGAAAAGGAAAGCCCCTCAATTCCCAGTACAATATACTCAAGCGGCGCCGTGGGCAGCGATTTCTCCGTGTGCTGCACATTGGGATTGATGACCACCAGATCATTCTTTCCCACCGAAAATTCCATGCCCTCTGTGATAAAAGAGCCGCTGCCCTGCACGACATAAAACAGTTCGCTGAACGGGTGGGAATGCAAAATGCTCTGCCAGTCCCCTTCATACTTTGAAGTTGAGACATACAAAAGTTTGATGGTGTCAAAGCAGGACAGCTTATTGTCATCAATACAGTGTCTGGTGTTTCCCATGCTCTGCCCCCTTTCTATATTAAAATAATAAAACAAAAAACTGCATACATTATTAAAAATATAGCAGAATTTATATATTTTGTCCACACAGACTGCCTTCTAAAAATTTCTAAAATTTTCGTATTGTGCCAATTGTGAATTGAGCATATAATCGCTGACACTGTTTTTTTAAATCACGGTTTTGTCTCCATATATTGCATAAAATACATGTCAGATTTTATATTTTAATATAAATTTTATACAACCATTTCTTTTTCTCTCCAAATTCTTTATATATTTTTTGAACAAAAAGCAATATATCTAAAATATCAAGCAAGAATCAGATTGATTCCAAAAATTGATTCCGATATACTAAAGTTACACTTAAAACAACTTAATGCAATACACTAATTTTGTTTCATTTGCATTAATTTTCTTCGAGACAGTTCGAAAGGGAGGGATTTTTATGAAATCAAAAAAAGTTATTTCATCCTTATTAGTAGCTGCTATGGCTACAACGCTTCTTGCTGGATGCGGCGGTTCCAACGATAAGCCGGCGGCACCCGCAGACAACACGCCAGCGGACAACACCGCATCCAACGACGCAGCGGACGCGCCAGCAGCAGATACGCCAGACACGACCCCCGCAGAGGACACCGCGGACGACGCAGCGCCTGTGGAGGAGCAGACTTTGAAGGTAGCTGCTTTTGAGGGCGGATACGGCGCAGATATGTGGTCTGAAGTTACCGCAGCTTTCGAGGCTTCCCATCCCGGCGTGACCGTAGAACTCACCATCGACAAGAAGTTAGAGGACGTGATTAGCCCCGCGATGAAGGCAGGCGATTATCCTGATGTCGTACACCTTGCAACAGGCCGTGAGGCAGCATTGACAGAGACTTTGACAAAGGAGAAGGCACTTCTTCCGCTGACAGATGTTCTCGAGATGACAGTTCCCGGCGAGAGCGTAAAGGTGAAAGATAAAATTATTCCCGGTTTCCTTGACACGCTGGCAACCAACCCTTACGGGGACGGCGTAACCTACTATGCACCAATGTTCTACAGCCCCTGCGGACTCTTCTACAATGCAGGGCTTTTCAAGGAAAAAGGCTGGGACGTTCCTACAACATGGGATGAGATGTGGGCACTTGGCGACACAGCCAAAGCAGACGGCATCGCACTCTTTACTTATCCCACAACTGGATACTTTGATGCGTTCACTTACGCGACACTGTCCTCAGCGGGCGGCCCTGAATTTTTCAATAGCTGCATGACCTACGAAGATGGCATCTGGGAAAGCGAAAATGCGACAAAGGTATTTGAGCTGATTGCAAAGCTTGGTACATACACAGAGGGCACTACTGTTGCCAACGCCAACAATGACAACTTCACAAAGAACCAGCAGTTGATTCTCGACAACAAGGCAATCTTCTGCCCGAACGGCACATGGCTGCCGGGCGAGATGGCAGAGGCACCGCGCGCAGACGGCTTTGAGTGGGGCTTTATGCCAATACCGGCAGTCAACGCAGGCGGCGCAGGATGCTCGTTCTGCTGGTTTGAGCAGATGTGGATTCCGGCAGCGGCACAGAATCAGGATATGGCAAAAGAATTTGTAGCATATATGTACTCTGACGAGGCAGCGCAGATTTTTGCAAAGGCTACGGCAATCCAGCCAATCACAGGCGTCAGCGACTCTCTCGAGGGCGACAACAAGATGTTCTACAGCATCTATGACAACGGCGCAACCGCAGTTATGGGCGGCTTCGCTTCCACTGCACCAGTTGAGGGCGTGAACATGCTCGATACTTTATGCGGCACAGTCAACAGTATCGTGAGCGGTGACAAGACCGTTGCGGACTGGCAGGCGGCTGTAGAGGAAGCAAGCGACAAATTGAGAGCGGCAATGGAATAAGGTTTTAGGAGCGCTCCAAAGGTTTCCTCCTTTGGGGCGCTTTTGTTACAGAAAATGGAGGTATGCGTGTGAAAAAAGTCAGAGAAAAGTCGATTTTTATTACCCTATGTGTAGCCCCGGCAGTCATACTATTTGTCATTTTTATGCTGATTCCCACCTTTAATGTCTTTAAGATGTCACTGTACAAGTGGGGCGGTTACTCCAACAACAAAGAGTTTGTCGGGCTGAATAACTTTAAGATTCTGATGGAGGACACAAATTTTTTCCGTTCCTTCCAGAATACGGTTCTGTTAATTGCCTGCGTGACCATTGTCACCATGGCGCTTTCCCTGATTTTTGCAGCGATACTCTCCCGTGAAAAAATCAAGGGGCAAAATATCCTCCGCGTGATATTTTACATTCCCAATATCTTGTCTGTTGTTGTTATTTCAGCTATTTTTTCAGCAATCTATGACCCGAACAGCGGACTTTTGAACAGTATTATCGGTATATTCAGAGGGACTGAAAAAACGCCGATTCTCTGGCTTGGCGACCAGAAATTAGTCATCTACAGCCTCGTGATCGCAATGATCTGGCAGGCAATCGGCTACTATATGGTCATGTACATGGCAAGTATGGCGAGCGTCCCTGAGAGTCTGTATGAATCTGCCAATCTCGAGGGCGCCAGCAAAATCCGCCAGTTCTTCTCCATCACACTCCCACTGATCTGGACGAACATTCGGACGACACTGACCTTCTTTGTCATCAGCTCTATCAATATCAGCTTCCTGATTGTCAAAGCCTTGACAAACGGCGGCCCTGACGGTGCAACAGAAGTGTTCCTAAGCTACATGTACAAACAGGCGTACACCAATTCCTCTTACGGGTACGGCATGGCGATCGGCGTTGTCGTATTCCTGTTCTCCTTTGGACTGTCGGCACTCATCAACTTTGTCACCAAGAGAGAACCTTTGGAGTTTTAAAGGAGGGAAAAGAAATGAGTTCAAAAATGAATTTAAGCAAGCTGTATAAAATATTTATCTATGTAGCCCTGCTGGCGCTTGCCATCAGTATTGTCATACCTGTAGGCTGGGTCTTTCTGGCGTCCATCAAAGAAAATTCCGAATTTTACGGAAACCCTTGGACACTGCCAAAGGGCATATATTTCCAGAATTTCATAGATGCCTTTGAGAAGGCCAAAATGGGAGAATATTTCCTCAACTCCATTTTTGTGACATGTCTGGCGCTCCTTATCCTGCTGGTGGTCGCACTGCCCGCTGCCTATGTCCTTGCGCGCTACCGCTTCTTTGGCAGCAAGCTCATCAATATCATGTTCATGGGCGGACTGTTTATCAACGTCAATTATATCGTGGTGCCTATTTTCCTCATGTTTGTGGACGCGGACAAATTTCTGCGGCTTCTGGGAACAGACGGATTTTTCCTCAACAATCTCTTTGTCGTGGCACTCGTATACGCCTCCACGGCACTGCCGTTTACCATCTATCTGCTCTCCGGCTTCTTTGTCACAATCCCGCGTGATTATGAGGAGGCAGCGTATATGGACGGCAGCGGATACTTTCGGACGATGGTTCAGATTATGATGCCAATGGCACTGCCGAGCATTATCACGGTCATTTTGTTCAATTTCCTGTCGTTCTGGAATGAGTACATCATCTCCATGACACTGCTCACCAAGGATTCCAAGACACTGCCTGTCGGTCTGATGCAGCTCATGCAGGCACAGAAGGCAGCCGCAAATTATGGGCAGCTCTACGCAGGACTTGTGATTGTCATGCTCCCGACGCTGATTCTATATATCTTGGTGCAAAAGAAACTAACACAGGGCATGAGCCTTGGCGGACTAAAAGGTTAATCAGGAGGTGTGCGTATGAAATATGTCATCCGGTTACTATATTTGCTGGTGTTTATCGCCAGCATGGCGCTGATTGTCACAGGGCAGCGCAAGATCGGCCCCGGCGGGCTTGCTACAATGCTGGTCGGACTGTTAGGCATTTTGCTGCTTCTCTATCTTTACAACAAAAAATATCAATAATTTAATCCACTATAAATGCTATAAGGAGGTGTCCCACAATGAATACAGAAAATACAGGCAGGCTCACCCTGCCTACAGATGTGGACATGGTTGACGAGACCATACGCCTGAAAAATCTGCTGGGCGCAGATGCCCTGAGGGACTGCGACGGAACCACCATGCCTGAAGAATTGCTGAGTCAGGACGCCAAAATCTACGCGACATACTACACCACCCGCAAGGACAATGACTGGGCAATGCAGCATCCAGAGGAAATCCAGCAGGAATATCTGATCAGCGACCGTGTCACGGCAAGAGGTGAGTCGCTGCGCATTGAGCTGATGAAAGGCTTTCATACAGAGCAGCTCAAAGTGAACACGATTGATTCCCCCAAACGCTGGTGGGAGGTCATCGACAGAACGACAGGCGAGGTTGTCCCGACAGACCGCTGGGACTATGATGAAGCAGCCGGCGAGGTCGTCATCGAGACGATTCCCTACCACCAATACACCGTCAGCTTCCTCGCTTTTCTAATCTGGGACCCCGTACATATGTACAATTTTATCACAAATGACTGGAAAGACGCACCGCACCAGCTCACCTACGACGTGCGCCAGCCCAAGACGCAGGCCTATGTCAAAGAAAAGCTGAAAAAATGGTGCGAGGACAATCCCCATGTCAACGTTGTGCGTTTTACCACTTTTTTCCACCAGTTTACGCTGACCTTTGACGACCAGAAGCGCGAAAAATATGTGGAGTGGTTCGGCTACAGCGCCAGCGTCAGCCCCTATATCTTAGAGCAGTTTGAAAAGTGGGCAGGCTATCCCTTCCGCCCGGAATATATCGTTGACCAAGGTTACCACAACTCGACCTTCCGCGTCCCGTCCAAGGAATTTCGCGACTTTATAGAATTTCAGCAGCGCGAAGTTTCCAAGCTGGCAAAAGAGCTGGTGGATATCGTGCACAGCTACGGCAAAGAGGCCATGATGTTTCTGGGCGATCACTGGATTGGAACCGAACCGTTTGGCGCATATTTTAAAAATATCGGGCTTGACGCTGTCGTCGGCTCTGTGGGGGACGGCGTTACGATGCGCATGATCTCGGATATCAAGGATGTAAACTATACCGAAGGACGCCTGCTGCCCTACTTTTTCCCCGATGTATTTACCGAGGGCGGAGACCCGATCGGTGAGGCGCAGGACAACTGGTTAAAAGCGCGAAGAGCGATTCTGCGCTCTCCTCTTGACCGCATCGGATACGGCGGATATCTCAAGCTGGCTGCACAGTGGCCGGGCTTTATCGACCAGATTCAGAAGGTGGTGGACGAATTTCGGCAGATTCACCAGAATATGCAGGGCACCAAAGCATACACTGCCCCCTTTAAAGTGGCAGTCTTAAACTGCTGGGGCAGCATACGGCGCTGGATGTCGAATCAAGTGCACCATGCATTGTGGTATCGGGAAATCTACTCGTATGTCGGCGTGATCGAGTGCCTGAGCGGTATGCCAATCGACGTGGAGTTCATCGACTTTGAACAGGTAAAAAATGGCATTTCTTCTGACATACGTGTCATTATCAATGCCGGCGATGCCTACACCTCATGGAGCGGCGCCGAGAACTGGAAAGATGAGAAAGTGGTCTGTGCCCTCCGCCGTTTTGTCGATGAGGGCGGCGGCTTCATCGGTGTCGGCGAGCCGAGTGCATACCAGTACCAAGGACGTTATTTCCAGCTCAGCGACGTGCTGGGCGTGGACAGAGAACTTGGCTTCTCCATGAGTACAGACAAGTACAATACGCTGAACAAGGAACATTTTATCTTAGAAGATATTCCCGGCGACATTGATTTTGGCGAGGGAAAGAGCCGCATTTATGCGCAGGGTGCGCACTACCAGATTTTAAACATGGACGGAAAGTACAGCCGTCTGGTGGTCAACGAGTACGGCAAAGGCAGAAGCGTTTATTTTGCAGGACTGCCATACTCTCCGCAGAACTGCCGCCTCCTGCTGCGCGCAATTTATTTTGCCGCACACCATGAGGACGAACTCAAAAAATACTATGTCACCAACGTGGACACAGAACTTGCTGTCTTTGAACAGACAGGAAACATTGCTGTCATCAACAACTCGAAAGAGCCGCAGGCGACGGATTTGTATGTGCAGGGCACACTCTTTGCACAGTTAGCTTTGGCGCCGATGGAACTGCGGTGGCTTCAGATGGACAAGAAGGAGAACTCATGAACAATATAAACGAAGCGATCGCTGCATTTCCCATAGAGACTGCCCAAAACGGCAGTCTCGCGGAGAGCAGGCCCTATGGAAACGGGCATATCAACGACACTTTTCTACTCCGCTGCGAGACATCGGAAAAATCAGAAAAAAAGTTTATTCTACAGCGCATGAACCACACAATCTTCAAAAATCCGCCGCAACTGATGGAAAATATGGTGCATGTCACACAGTACCTGCGCAAAAGTATCCTCTCCCAAGGCGGCGACCCAGACCGGGAGACCTTGAATGTCCTCCAAACAAGGGACGGCGCAGACTGGTTTCTCGACAGCAGCCAAAATTACTGGCGCGTTTTCCCGTTTATCGAGTGCTCTGTATGCCTTGAAAAAGTGGAGAGCGAAAAAGATTTTTATGACAGTGCTGTCGCTTTTGGCAATTTCCAGAAGCAGTTAGCAGATTTTCCCGTAGAAATCCTGCATGAAACCATTCCCAATTTTCACAACACAGCCTCCCGCTTTGCAGATTTTCAGAAGGCAGTTGCAGAGGGCGACCAAGCCCGCATCGCGCTCGCACAGGCAGAAATCGCCTTTGCGCTCGATCGGAAAGAGGATACCTCTGTTCTGACCACGCTGCTCTCTGAGGGAAAACTGCCGCTGAGGGTCACGCACAACGATACCAAGCTAAACAATATTCTATTTGATGCAGACACACACAAAGCGTTGTGCATCATTGATCTTGATACTGTTATGCCCGGACTTTCGCTGTACGACTTTGGCGATTCGATCCGTTTTGGCGCCAACACCGGCGCGGAGGACGAGACGGATTTGTCAAAAGTCGGGCTAGATCTGTCACTGTTTGAAGCCTTCACAAAAGGCTATCTCGAGGGCTGTGCCGGGCGTCTCACCGCAAAAGAAACCGAACTGCTTCCTATGGGCGCGAAGCTGATGACCTATGAGTGCGGTATCCGTTTTCTGGCTGATTTCCTGACAGGAGACCACTATTTCAAAATCCACCGCGACCACCACAACCTCGACCGGGCCAGAACCCAGTTCCAGCTCGTCGCAGATATGGAAGCCAAATGGCAGGATATGACAGCGATTGTGAAAAAATATACAAATCCCGCATAGGAGGTGGCCAATTTATAATGGTACAATTTTATCAGGGGACGCCGGAGTCCGTTATGGAACGGCTGCACAGAACAATATCATATTTTGACAAGTCATGGAGCAGTAAATGCGTGCCTGCGTCAGACGAACAAATTCAACAATTAGAAAACATCTGTGCTGAGTACGGTTACTATGTTCCAAAAGTATACCTTGACTACCTAAAGGCAATGGGCGAAAATGATGGCGGTTTGCTTGAAAGAGAATGGGACGGTTACATGGAGCCGAACCTCCATACCATTCTTGAGCTATTTGATGATGAAGATTTTGAGGCGAGAGAATATTTGCAGCAGGGGCTTCTTTTGTTTTCTTACCACTGGTCAGATACACATTGTTATTTGAGGCTAACAACGCATGATGATAATCCTGTCGTGACAGACTGGGAACATCATTACTTCGCCGGAAGTTTTGAAAAATACTTATTTCAGAAAGCATTTAACATTTACCAAGAAAAATTTGAGCATAAGCTATCTGTTGGAACGTCTATCATGACATGTGATACATTGTTGAAAAAATATTCATTTCCATGTTCGGTTTGTGGTGGAACAGATGAAGAAAAGATGGAATTTGTGCGGTGGCTCGTCGTAAACCTCCCTGATCTGCACGAAAAGGAAGCATGGTTCAGCGATAATCTGAATTATTGCAGCTACAACGAACATTATGCACTGAGCGTGAATATACATCACAGCCTGCTGCTTGTCTTTTCATGTGATGATATCAAACTAAAGAAAAAGATAGATACGCAATTAAATCGCATATTTCAGCGATGACAGCTGTTCAGAACCCTCAAATCACCAGAGGGTTCTTTTACATGTTCCATATTCATACTATTATAATAGATAACTCTTGAAAGGATTTTAATCCGATATGCAAATCTACGTCGTCAAAGAAAATGACACACTTGACAGCATTGCAGCCGCATTTATGGTCAGCGCGGAGGATATCGCCTACGATAACCAGATTGCCGCACCCTATCCGCTGGCTGTTGGTCAGGCACTGTTGATTCCAACAGATGAGGAGAACTTTCAGAAACGCGAGGTGTATGTCAACGGCTATGCCTATCCGTATATACGAAATGAAGTACTCACCGAAACTCTGCCCTATTTGACCACTCTATCCGTATTTTCTTACGGCTTTACTCCCAGCGGAAATCTGATTCCGCCCAAGACAGATGACAGCCGCTTGCTTCATGAAGCGTGGCGGCAGGGCGTCGCACCCGTTTTGGTTCTGACGCCCTTTGACGAGTCAGGAATGTTTAACAATTATCTCATCAGTGAAATCACCCACAACATGACTGCACAGCAGAACTTAATTGACCAGATGTTTCTGGTGATGGAGGAAAAGGGCTTTGCGGGCATTGACCTCGACTTTGAGTATATTCTGCCGGAGGACAGAGTGGCATACGCCGACTTTGTCGCCAATGTCAGGGCACAGGCGTCCCCCAAGGGGTATTTCGTCTCCGTGGCGCTCGCGCCCAAAACCTCTGCCAACCAAAAAGGACTGCTATACGAAGGCAAAGATTATAAACTGCTTGGCGCCGCGGCAGACAGTGTCCTGCTCATGACTTATGAATGGGGCTATACCTATGGCCCGCCCATGGCTGTCGCGCCGATCAACAAAGTGCGCGAGGTGGTGGAGTATGCTGTCACAGAGATTCCAACCGAAAAGATTGACATCGGTATCCCCAATTACGGTTACGACTGGACGCTTCCTTTTGTCCAAGGTACCTCCAAAGCACGCACAATCAGCAATGTGGAAGCGGTGCAGATCGCCATCGAACACGATGCGGCAATACAGTTTGACCAGACGGCGATGTCCCCCTATTTCCGCTATGAAAAAGACGGACTACAGCACGAAGTATGGTTTGAAGATGTGCGAAGCCTAAAAGAAAAGTTCCAGCTTATCACGGAGTATGGACTGCGCGGCATGGGCTACTGGCAGATTATGCGGCTGTTCCGCGCAAACTGGCTCTTGCTCGCTGATACCTTTGACCTTCACCGCCCAATCGAGTAGGGAAGAACCATCTTCCCTACTCGCGCGCCGGGCACCCGCCAGCTTCTGCTGACAACTTTCATCTGGGCGCCCGTGTGCACAAAGAATCAGCCGCCCGCAATCACACATCAGCTTGGCAGGCTGTCCCTCAGGCAAAGCGTCCCCCAGCCTAATGACGGGTTCGGGTACTTCGGCGAAACCGGCAGATGCCTTGCCCCCCGTATCAGGTTTGCCTTCAAGCGCTCTCCATAGAGAAACCTGTCATTTCCGCGCACGATTCCCCACTCCATCAGCAGCGCTGCTGCCCCTGTGACAAACGGTGTCGCAAAGGAAGTTCCAGAGACTTGCTCATATCCCCCGTTTGGTACAGGCACCGTGATATCGACGCCCGGCGCCGTCAAATCCGGTTTCACCTCCGCAATAATCTGCTGTCCGCCCGCCGTATCCGTCCTGCCATCATGGTAATAGTATACATATCCTCTGCCGGAAAAATCTGCGTAACTCCTGCGCGCACGATCATAGGCGCCGACTGTGACAGCCCTCCTCGCCGTGGAGGGAATCGTGATCGTCATGTCAGGCGTCGGCAGAAAAAATCCTGTCGCCGCAGTCCGCGCTGCATACCCCGGCAGGTAAAAGCGGTACTCCCCTGTCACCAGTGATACCGGAACCAGTTCAATCCGCCACACACCGCTGTTGATATAGCTTCCGCTTGGTATCATATCAATAAAAATCTCCTGCTGCACATTGTAAGGAAGCGGTTTTCCAAGATAGCACAGAAGCTGCGTCTGTTCCAGCGTCCGCCGCTGTGCCTGCGCCTCCCGGATACGGGAAAGCTCCAACGTTGTCTGCTCTCCGCCGGGCGATATAAGCCGCAGCTCAAAGACATCCTGATAAAACTTCCACAGTTGTATACTCAGCCCGGTCTCATAGTCCCCCACTGCCAGCTCTACCATGCGGTTCTCCTGCTGCACGATGCCTGCCGTATGCCCTCTCGATGTCCCCTCATTCCCGCTTCCAATGACAATCACGCTTCTCCCCACCTCCGAGGCATTATCAATATAGCGTTCCAGCAGCGAATTGCCCTGATGGTCTCCATACGTATTGCCAAAACTGATGTTGACTGCCACCGGTCTGTTTAGAGATACGCCCAGATTGACGACATAATTCACGCCCCGCATGAGCTGTGTCGTTCTGGGAAAGGAGCCTGCCTGCGGCTGCCCGAGCCTGACCACCAGCAAATCCGCCTTGGGCGCAACCCCCATGCTTGTACCTGCTGCCACCCCTGCAACAGCAGTGCCATGTCCCGACAAATCAAAAACGGGCACCAGCTTTTGACCGTTCTCACGTCCCAAAGCCAGTGCCTCGTTAATCATTTCTCTTGTATACAGCACACCCTCCCGGTACCCCGGCGGAGGCAGTTTTCCCCGCGCCTCGTCTGGCTGCTGTGTCTGATCCCAGATTGCCAGAATGCGTGTCTGTCCCTCCGCATTGCGAAATTCAGGCAGAAAATAATCAATCCCGCTGTCAAGTACAGCAACAATCACATTTTCACCCGTCAGATTTGGTTCCTGCTGCGTGATCTGCGTAATGCAGGATTGTGTCTTTTCCAAATCATTCATAAAAACAACCACATCATTTCTATTCTATATGTCATTCTATTTTCTATGATATGCCGCAGTGACAATCTGTGTTCTATATATTTTTTGTATTATATTTTAAACTTACTAATCATGTCCACCATCGACTCAACCTGCGCCTTCTGCTGCTCACTCACAGCCGCAGTCTCCTCCGATGTTGCCGAATTGTTGTCCACAATCCCAGCCACAACGCCGATGCTCTCATTGATGTGTCCGATACTCTCCACTTCAAGCTTCAGCTTATCTACGATACCATTAATGCGGCCTGTCGTCTCCTCCGCACCCATCTGGACTTCTTCCATGTTCGCCGCTGCCTCGCGCGAAATCCTCGTTCCAACCTCAACCGACTCAACGGTTCTCTTAATCAGCTCCGAGGTCTGGCCTACTGCACTCTGCGAAGCCTCCGCCAGTTTCTTAACCTGCTCTGCCACAACCGCAAATCCTCTGCCAGCCTCTCCAGCCCTCGCAGACTCGATGGAGGCATTTAACGACAGCAGGTCAATCTCCTCACCAATATCAGAGATTGCCGAGATGACAGCGATAATCTGCTCTGAACATTGATTGATTTCCCTCATGGCAGCGCGCAGCTCCTTCATCTTCTGTGCGCCCACTACCAGCGTAGAGCTTGCCAGATTGGATATTTTTACAGCCTCCTCCGCTTCTTTTTCATTGTATGAAATGCTGTTTCCAAGCTCTGTAAGCAGCATCATCAGATCTGAAACCTCTGTCGCCTGCCCGGTACATGCTGTCGCAAGATCATCTGCGGCGTAAGCAAGCTGGCCGGAACCGCTGTCAATCTCCCTTGCCACGTCCTGTATCATGCTCACTGTATTTCGCATATCACTGACGATCTGATTCAGCGAATCCTTAATCTTCACATAATCGCCGACATAGTTCTGCTGCACTGTAATAATATAGTTCCCCTGTCCCATCTGCTCGAGAACCGAAGAGATTTCATCAATAATGGCTGTCATATTGTTCTTCATAAAGTGAATGGCAGCAACCATGTTGCCCACCTCGCTGTCGTCCTCCTTCAAGTCAAACTCCGCATGAAGATTGCCGTCTGCAAGCAGTGACATCTGGTCTGCGACCTTAATAATCGGCGCAAGCAGCTCCTCCTGCGAGAATTTGATCGTGCGCAGGCACTGCCATGCCAGTCTGATAAATCCCGCCAAAAAAGCAACCGCACATAAAACCTGCGTCCACAAAAGCATCTTTTTGGAGGAATCGAGCCGGTCCTGAATCTTGTTGATCACTTGATCTGTCAAGGAATTGATTTTCTGGATAGTATTGCTGTACTCCTCCCCAAAGACAAACTCGGTTGCCGATGCCACATCTCCTGCGGCAACTGCTGCCATAGCTTCCTCTTCAAGCGGCACCAGATTGTTTGAGAGCGCTGCGATTTCGCGCAGTTCATCCCACTCATAATCTTTGATATCATTCGCCTCAAGCCCTGCCCATGCAATGTCTCTGTTCTTGTCCGTCTTTAATTCCTGCATATACGCATCATAGTAGAACTTATTCCCTGAAACCGCGTAGGACTGCACTGCGGTGGTCAACGCCTTCGAGCCCAGACGGTACTGGTTCAGATACATCGTGCTCTCAAGCTGTTCATTGGATACCACTGCATAGCCGACACTGGCAAAAAACAAGAGCAGCAGCAGGACAACGCCCAACACCAGCGAGCCCTTTGTCTGCTTTACAATCTTTCTCAGCCGCGCGACCTGACTGTTCTTTCCTAACACTTCCCCTGTAGCTCTGTCTCTTGTCTTTTCCATACCCGCAACCATATCCTTTCGACTAACATTATCTTCCTATTTGTTGAGAATACCATTTTTTATGTAAAAAAACGCTGCAAAATATCTATAATGCACAATCTTCACCCGGACATTCTTAGCAAATATTTACTATGATTATACTCGAAAATCAATAATTGGTCAACAAATATTCTAAAAAAGCATGTGAATCCAAAAAACTCATTATTTCCTGTTTCTGCATGTCTGGACAAGCCCGCAGAGCATCAGAAGAATTGCAGCGATTTGCAGACCCCATTTTACAGGGTGCACTGCTGCGTCCTCAATCATAATTGCAAGCGAATTGAGCAGTAAACCCGACACAATCAAACCAGATACGGTTCTGCGCTTCCTCACACGTCCAATCCCGTCCATCTGTTCCTGAAGCTGTCCAATCCTGTCATTCAACTGTATTACCATGTTCATGCATGCGACAAAAATAGCACCGAGCAGCAGTGCGGATACGAGCCCCAGACGTACACCATTGACAAACCCCAAATACAATTCAAACAACATACAAAACAACTCAAAAATTGTCACCACCTTGAACATTCTGCGGATTTTTTTGTAGTGCGCTAACCTCGAGGGGACATCTGTATACAGCTCAAAATTTCCCTCCGCGGCTTTCTTGCGCAGAATAATCCAATACCCCCATGTCTGGACAAGCTCAATTCCCGCTTCCCGCATAAATTCCCTATAATCCTCACTGGCTGCAAACAGTTTGGTGCCAAAATCAATCTGGTAGACATACTCGCCCTTCTCACACGCCTCGAACTGGTAAAACCCTGCAAAAAAGCCTTTCGCCGCCCACCCCTGCGCAGACATCTCATTGAGCCACGCTGTCTCTTTGTCCTTGTCCAAATATAAACGAAACTTTCTCATAATAATTCCTCCATCAATTCTGCATTTTTTAACAATTCCTCCAGCCGCGCGCGCTCTGCCTCAAAAGCTGCCCTGCCACGGTCTGTTATGACGTACTCCTTCTTTTTTCTGGATGCGGTGTCAACGCTGTAAATCTCAATCCACATCTTTTTTTCCAGCGTCTGTATTGCACCATATAAGGTGCCCGCCCCCAGCATCACGCGCCCGCCTGTCAGCCGCTCTACCTCCTGTATAATCCCATAGCCATGATTGGGCTTCCTGAGTGCGAGCAGAATATAGTAGACAGCCTCCGTCAGCGGTGTATCTTTATCTGTCATGAAATCTTACCCCCTTCTTTGTCTTTTCAGCAGCGCATACCAGAAAAATCTAACCGTATATAAAACGCTGTTTACAGTTATTGCTTTTATCTTGAAATAATATACCGAGCATCAATATATCGCTAGATGATATATTGTAATTAGAATATATCACCTCACGATATATTTGTCAAGAAAAAAATGTATTTTCAATCATCATTTTGAATCATCACATTCTACGCGGAATGGCATATCATATAAAAATGCTGTTGCAAACTCCTGCCAGCGCACCAAAAAAGGAGACTTCTGCCATGCCAAACGCAAAACTTGAAAATCTCCTCAATCTCGCCCTCGCCGCGACAGAGACAGAAATGCAAAAATCCCATGTTCTCTCAACAGGGTACAGCCCTGCCTCAAAAACATGGGAATTGATCGTCAAATACCACGGACCGCTCGAACGCCTCGAATCGGAAGTGATCCACATCGAGCCCCTGATTAACGGCTACGCCATCGCAACGGTCCGGGAGGACTTTATAGACGCCTTTGCAGATCTCGATGAAGTCGAGTTTGTCGAAAAGCCCAAACGGCTATATTTTGAATGATTTGGCAAAATGCTTAACGGTACACAGCCGCATTCCATCTCAGCTCATTCTTGAAGGTTCTGATGTCTGTATTCTTGTCGATGACAACTGCCTCAATGCCCATCGCATCCGCCCAGTCAACCATCTGCTCTACAGACAGGTCATAAGAGAACGCTGTGTGATGCGCGCCGCCAGCCAGAATCCACGCCTCTGCACCGACTGTAAGATTCGGCTCTGGCGTCCAGAAAGCTGTCGCAACCGGAAGTTTGGGCATTGGCTTCTCCACCTTCTTGCAGTCCACTGCATTGATAATCAGACGGAAGCGGCTGCCAAGGTCAATCAGTGAGGTCGCTACCGCAGGACCTGTCTTGGACGTAAATACCAGTCTCGCCGGATCTTCTCTGTTGCCCATCGAGAGCGGACATACTTTAATCGAGATGTCACCCTCTGAAATGCTTGGACATACTTCCAGCATATGCGCCTGCAAAATCCCCTCTTTGCCCGGAACGAAATTATATGTATAATCCTCCATAAAAGAAGTACCCTTCGCATCTTTGACATTCGACGCCATAATCTTCATCAGGCGGACCATCGCCGCGGTTTTCCAGTCACCCTCACCGCCAAAACCATAGCCTTTTTCCATCAGGCGCTGAATCGCAAGACCGGGAAGCTGCTTCAAGCCGCCAAGCATCCCAAAGTGTGTGACAATCGCATGATAGTCTCTCTCCTCGAGAAATTTTTCCATTCCAAGCTCGATGCCTGCCTGCACCTCAACATGTTTTCTGAACGCTGCATCGTCCCTGCCCTCTGTCAGAATCTTATATTTGCTGTAATATTCGTCTGTCAGATTCTTAATGTCAGCATCGGAAACCGCATTGACATACTCCACCAAATCATTGACATTGTAGTGGTCAATCTCCCAGCCAAATTTAATCTGAGCCTCAACCTTGTCGCCCTCTGTCACGGCAACATTATTCATGTTGTCGCCAAAACGGCACACCCTGATATGGGAGGACTCCATCACGCCCACCGCAGTTACCATCCACTGTGCAATCTTCTTGATCACGTCCGTATTCTGCCAATGGCCGACTACAATCTTGCGCTCAATACCCATGCGGCTCACAATATGACCATACTCGCGGTCACCGTGCGCAGACTGGTTCTCATTCATAAAGTCCATATCAATCGTGTCATATGGAATCTCCTCGTTAAACTGCGTATGGAAATGCATCAGCGGCTTTCTGTACTCCTGCAAGCCCAGAATCCATGACTTTGCCGGCGAGAACGTATGCATCCATGTGATGACGCCTGCGCACTCCTCGTCTGCATTCGCTTCGTTAAAAGTCTTTCTGATCACCGCATTGGTAATCAGTGTCGGCTTCCACACCACCTCATACGGCAAAAGCCCTGAGTTATTCAGCCCTTCCACAATCTTCTTAGAGTGCTCTGCCACGTTTCTGAGGCACTCCTCACCGTAAAGATCCTGTGAACCAGTTGCAAACCAAAACTTATAATTTTTTCCTGTTTTCATGAATACCCTCCAAATCTGTGATTATTGTTACTATATTTTTACCACAAAAGAGCGCATAAAACAAGCTTTATTTTATCCAAAAATAAAATATTTTATTATGCATTAAATACAAAAAACGCTGACCGACCTCCTCATTCACTAGAAGCTGCTCGATCTGCGGCGCGCTGTACTTTGCCGCCGCATCTCCTTTTCGAAGCGAAGAAGCCGCCGCATGCCGCAGCAAATCCTGTTTTCCCCCCGCTATAACAGCTTCATTATACCGTAATTATACGATGAAAGAGATTATTTTTTTCTAAAAATAGGCTATATTATACTATACTATTTTTAACAATTATGTATAATATAACCATACAATCATCAAACAGGCTCTCAGAAAGAGGTGAAAGATATCATGGAACCTGATTTTTATACCAAACGGACACAGCAGCTTCTGCTCAGCGGCTATCCCGTGCATGTAGACACCATCGACTGTTCGTCGCCCAATGCCCCGATTATTCACTGGCACTGGCACGAAGAAATCGAATTTCAATATATCCAGAAGGGAGAGGCATACATCACCTGCGAGGAGGACAATATCGCAGTCTCAGAGGGCGACATCGTCTTTATCAACCAAGCAGTCCGGCATTTTATTACGCCGTCAGGACCCAATGGCGTCATTTACAACGCCTTTATCGTGCATCCCTCCTTTATCTTAGGCTTTGGCCAGTTAGAGCTCGAAAGTAAATATATCAATCCCATCATCGCAAACTGCTCCCTGACGCATCTGCATATCACACGCAGGAGCACGCAGTACGAACAGTTTTTAACACTGCTCAAACAACTGCTTGCACTTCACGACGAGCGGCCTTCATGCTACGAGCTCTTGAGCAAAGCAAGCATCCTGCAGCTGTGGAAACTCCTCTATGACCAGCTCCCGGGCAGGACTGCTGCCCCTTATAAGATCACTGCGCGCATCGCCAATCAGGACGCACAGCGCGTCAAGCAGGCAATGGTCTACATACAAGAACATTTTATGGAGCCGATCACGCTCAATGACATCGCAGAAGCCATCCTTGTCAGCAAAAGCGAGTGCTGCCGCTGCTTCAAGCGCGCCACGGGCCTGTCTCCCTTTGAATACCTGATGAAATACCGCATCACGGAAGCCGCCAAGTACATGCACCGCAAATCACACGAATCCATCTCGGAGATTGCAGGCGCCGTCGGTTTTAATAATACAAGTTATTTTAATAAAGTATTCAAAAAATTTATGGGCTGTACGCCGACAGAATACCGCCAAACCCTCCGCAGAGAGCTGCCCAAACTTAATTAATATGCTTTGTGCGTGGTTTGGGATTGAACAGCCAAAGCCCCGCCCCAAGGCACACCACGCCCGCAGCCACAAGCCCGCAGACTTCGGCAGCACCCGGATTTTCATGGAACAAAAACGGAAACAGCCGTTCCATCTTCTCCGGGTAAAACAACACAAACACCGCAACGGCATTGTTCAGAAAATGCATCAGCGCCGTCAGAAAAATACTTCCTGTGCGGTACACAACATAGCAGAACAGTACCCCCAAGAGTCCCGTCGTGAAAAACTTGACCAGACTCAGATGATAGATGCCAAATACCGCGCCGCTGATTATGATGGCGGCAGCCGGACGAAGGCGTTTTCTGGCTGCCGAGAAGAAATAGCCGCGAAACAGCGCCTCCTCGCACACCGCAGGCGCCAGCGCGATGATCAGCAGCGCCTGCACAAAGCCAGCCCCCTCTAAGATATAGTCCATCGTGTCATTCACTGCCTGTATATCCTGTTCAAACAGACTGCCAAGCAATGACGAGAGCAGAATTATGAGCAGATAACACCCCATCTCAGACAAGACAGCGCCCAGCACCCAGACTGGCTTGGGCGCATGAAGTGAAAATGTTTCTCTTAACTCCTTCTTGGTATACCATGATGCCAAGAGCGGTACTCCTAGAATTAATAGCTGTGTCATCAAAAGCCCCCACAGCAGAAATCTGGCCTGAACGACCGACCCCACATAGAGCAGCAGAAGAAGCGACGCCGCAAGCACCAGCACCGCGTCTGACAACGTCGGCACGCCGCCTTTTTTGAGTGCGCCGCGCCCTGTAAAGATCTGAATGCTCGTGCCCTCCTCGCCAAACATCAACTCCTCGCTGTTATAGAGACGGATAAGCAGCACGATCGCAAGTGCCGCATAGACCATGTTGGTCACCAGCACGATCATAATGATTGAAAAATTGTACTCAAATACCAAAATATCACTGATCAGCAGGCTGATATTGACAATCGGCACGGCTGCCAGCAGCCCTGTAAACTCCATGTTGGGCACAAACGCTACAAAGCTCGCAAACATCACCACCAGCATGAGCGGTGTTGCATAATTGTTTGCCTCCTTAAATGATTTGGCAAACGTAGTAACGCACATTGTCACCGCGCTGATAAAGAGTGCAAATGCAACGGTGCACAACACGACAATCAATAACGCCGGAACAAAATTGGCAAGCTCAACCTGCAATGCCTGTGCATCGTCCGTCTGCACCACTGCATAAAAATACATACTCATAAACAGCATCGAGACCAGATTGAGCACCGCGGACGCGACAGCAACCGTTGAGACAGCAAAAAATTTCCCGATGATCAGCTCATCATTGCCAACAGGGAGTGTCAGCAGCGTCTCCAGTGTTCCCCTCTCCTTCTCCCCGGCAGTCGTGTCCACCGCCGGATAAAACGCGCCCAGCAGAATACTTGAAATCATTAGAAACGGCAGAATCATGCCAAGCATACTTCCAACTCTTTCCTCATTTGCCGAACTGTCGCTGCGGGAAATCTCAACTGGCTTTAGCAGCAGCTCCGACGCAAGCCCCAGCTCGCTCAGAAGCTGCCTGCTGACCTGCTCCTTGTAGCGCTCAAGTTTTTCCTCTATCATCGTTGCCGCTGTAGAAGAAGTCGTTTTCGAGGATAGATAATAAATCGTAAAAACATTCTTTCTGCCCTCTTCTGTATCTTTTGCTTCAACCACTATATACGCGTCAATCTCCTCCGCGGCAAGCGCATCTTTACAGGATTTCTCCGGTATTTCCTCGAGCTTTAGATGATATTCCAGCGAATCCTCCGTGTCGCCCAGCAGTGCCCTGAGCGCAGCGGCGTCGTACCCGTTGACACCCTCCTGCGCCTTGTCATCTGCCACTGCGATCTGGTATTCATCTGACTGGAGACTGCCCGCAATCGCTGAGCCCATAAGCAGGGAGCCCATCATGATCAAAGGATAGATGACCAGCGGGACTACCAGCATCATAACCAGTGTTTTCTTGTCCCTTAGCAAATCCATCATTTCTTTTTTATAGATTGCCTTTATTTTTGTCATTTTAACCGATGTTTTCATGCAAGCAGTCCTCCCTGTGCCTCATTCTCTATCAGCTTTAAAAATGTATCTCTCAGATTCGTCGTATGTGTCTGAGCTCTCAATTTCTCCGGCGTTCCCTTGGCAATCACCTGCCCTTGATAAATCATGACAATCCGGTCGCACAAAAATTCTGCCTCTTCCATATAATGCGTAGAATACAGCACCGTCTTGCCCTGATCCTTCTCCTGTTTCATGAAATCAATAATCGCGCGGCTGCTAATGATGTCAAGCCCTAACGTCGGCTCGTCAAAAATATATACCTGCGGGCTGTGCAGCAGGCATCTGGCGATGGACACGCGCTGGGACTGTCCTGTGGAGAGCCTTTCAATGCGGTTATCCACAAACGCGCCGAGATCCAGTATCCTGACAATCTCCTCAATCCTGCCCTCTGCCTCCTGTGGCGTCATTCCATAGATCTCTCCGAGCAGCGACAGCATTTCCCGCGCCGAAAACCGTTTATATAGCTTTGTATTTCCCGACAGATATCCAATATGCCGTTTAATCTCAATCTCTTTTGTCAGTTTCCTGCCCGTCTCATCTGTGATGAGCACCTCCCCCTCTGTAGGGCTCATCAGTTTTCCCAGCATACGCAGAAGCGTCGTTTTCCCCGCGCCGTTTGGCCCCAGCACGCCGAGAATTTCCCCGTCCGCCGCTTCTATTGAAATACCATCCACCGCGTTAAACTCCGTCCGCTTATTTTTCTTTTCTGTTCTTGTAAACGTTTTGACCAGATTTTCTGCCTTAATCATTTCATGCCTCCAGACTATAATCTCCCCTTAAAAGCTTCATACCCAAACTGCCTTATCGTCTGCCATGCGCCGTTTTTGTCCAGCGCAATAATGTCCGGCAGCGGCATTCCATTAAAGGTATTATTTTTTACCATAGAATATATCGCCATATCCCCAAAAACAAGGCGGTCTCCCACTTGCAGTTCCCGGTCAAACGAATACGCGCCAATCAGGTCGCCCGCAAGACAAGTCGGCCCCGCCAGCCTGTATGTACAGGCTTTCTCCCCAGCCTCCCCGCTGTTGTACAAGGGCGGACGGTAGGGCATCTCGAGCACGTCGGGCATGTGGCAGGCTGCGGAAGTGTCCACAATCGCAGTCGCAATCCCATGGTTCGAGACAATCTCAAGCACCTGCGTCACTAGGAAGCCGGCGTTTAAGGCAACCGCCTCCCCCGGCTCTAAGTACACCGTCAGTCCATACTTCTTCTGCGTGCGCTCAAGCAGTGCCGCCAGCGTCTCCACATCATAATCATCTCTTGTGATATGATGCCCGCCGCCCATATTCAGCCATTTCATCTGATACAGATACGCGCCAAACTTTTCCTCCACCGCATTCATTGTCGTGACCAGCGCATCGGCATTCTGCTCACACAGGCAATGAAAATGAAGTCCTTCAAGCCCTTTTAATTCCTCCGGCGCATATTCTGCAAAATTTTCCAGTGTGACGCCAAGGCGGGACCCCGGCGCACATGGGTCATAAATTGCATGTTCTTGTGTCGAGCACTCAGGATTGATGCGCAGCCCGCACGAGACGCCAGCCCGCAGCGCGGCTTCCCTGTACGTTGTCCACTGGGAAAAAGAATTAAATACGGCGTGGTCACAGATTTGAAAAAGCTCGTCCGTCTGTGTCTTGCGATAGGCGGGTGAAAATACATGATTCTCACACCGTTTTGCGGTATTGCCGGAATCTATGACCTGCTTTTGGCACAGCTCTTCATAGCCAAGCCTTGCCTCATACAGACCGCTCGCCGTCACGCCATCGAGATATTTTCCAATCAGCGGATAATAATAGTACATGGAAAAAGCCTTCTGTGCCAGCAGGATTTTACAACCCGTCTGGTCCGAAACACTGCGCAGCAGTTTTAGATTTTTTTCCAACAGAGCTTCACTCACAATATAACAGGGCGTCGGAACCTCATTCATCACATTCTTAATACACTCATATGTTATTCCCACTGTTTCAAAACTCCTTATTTCAAGACTCCTTATTTTACTCCACAAGCACTGGCGCATGGCTCTCCTGCCACGGCAGCCCCCACCGGTTCAGCGCTTCCATATATGGATCCGGGTCAAACTCCTCCACCGTAAAGACGCCCGGCTTCTTCCACCTGCCCGTCAGCAGCATCATCGCGCCAATCATTGCCGGAACACCTGTCGTATAAGAAATCGCCTGCGAGCCGACTTCTTTATAACATGCCTGATGGTCACACACATTATAGAGATAATACGTCTTATCCTTCCCGTCTTTTTTGCCGGTAAAAATACAGCCGATATTCGTCTTGCCCTTGGTTCTTGGCCCAAGACTTGCCGGGTCTGGCAGCAGCGCTTTCAAAAACTGAATCGGGACAATCTCTTTTCCTTCATAAGTGATCGGCGTTGCCGACAGCATTCCGACGTCCTCAAGGCAGCGCATGTGCTCGAGATAGCTCTGCCCAAATGTCATAAAAAAGCGGATACGCTTCACGCCGGGAATGTTCTTTGCAAGCGATTCAATCTCCTCATGGTGAAGCAGGTACATATCCTTGGTGCCCACTTGGTCAAAATCGTACACCCGCTTGACGCTCATCGCCGGAACTTCTACCCATTTGCCATTCTCCCAGTAGCTTCCAGGGGCAGAGACCTCCCGCAGATTAATCTCGGGATTAAAATTGGTCGCAAATGCATAGCCGTGGTCTCCGCCGTTGCAGTCCAGAATATCAATCGTCTCAATGGAATCGAACTCATGTTTTAAGGCATAGGCGCAATACGCCTGTGTGACGCCGGGGTCAAAACCTGAGCCTAGAAGCGCCGTAATGCCCGCCTCCTCAAACTTTTTCCTGTATGCCCACTGCCAAGAATAATCAAAATACGCAGAAAAACCCTCTTCTTTGCACCGCTTTTCATAAGCCGCCCGCCACGCTGGCTCATCAATGTTCTCCGGTTCATAATTTGCCGTGTCCATATAGTTTACCTTGCACGCAAGACATGCCTCCATGATCGTCAAGTCCTGATAAGGCAGTGCAATGTTCATGACTAGATCTGGCTTATAGCCCTGAATCAGCGCCACGACCTCCTCTTTGTTGTCAGCGTCCACCTGCGCCGTCGTAATTTTGGTGTCTGTTTTTCCCTCAAGTAGTTTTTTGAAAGCATCGCACTTTGCCTTCGTGCGGCTGGCAATCAGAATCTCCTGAAAAACTGCACTGTTCTGGCAGCATTTTTGAATCGCTACGCTGGCAACGCCGCCGCAGCCAATAATCAATACTCTTCCCATCGTTTCATAAATCCTCCTTTAACACTATTTCGCAATCAGATACTTTGACTCCAGCCTGAGCAGCAGCTCGCGGAGTATCTTGAGCGCGGCTGCCGTCGATGCACCGCTCGCGTCAAGCATTGGCGAAAGCTCATTGAGATCACCTCCCACAATGTCAAGCGTCCCCACTTTCATCACTGCATCAAATAACTGCTGAAAGGTCACGCCGCCCGCCTCCGGTGTCCCTGTCCCCGGAAAACAGGAGGGGTCGAGCACGTCCAAATCCAGCGTGAAATAGACTGGTCTGCCTTTCAAGGAGCTGACAACCTCCTCAAGCCCCTCAAAATCAAACCGGCGCGTCGCAACATGCGCCCTGCCCCACTCAAACTCAGCCCGCTCACCGCTTCTGATACCAAACTGGTAGATTCTCCCGTCCCCGACAATCTCCCACACCCTGCGCATTACAGTAGCATGGGATAATTTCGCCCCCAAGTAGTCGTCCCGCAAATCCGCATGTGCATCAAAATGTATCACACACACATCCGGATACTGCTCTGCAACGGCGCGCACAGCCCCTAGTGTGACAAGGTGTTCCCCGCCAATCATAAGCGGCAGCTTTCCCAGCTTCAAAATCTTGCGCGTATATGCCGTGATCTCCTCCAGCGCCCTGCTGGTATCGCCAAAGCACAACTCCAAATCGCCGCCGTCAAATACCGCCGCATCGTCCAAATCCAAATCCTGATACGGACTGTAGGTTTCCAATCCATAGGATTCCGCACGCATCGTCCTGCTGGCAAAGCGCGCCCCGGGACGATACGAGGTCGTCGAGTCAAACGGCGCGCCAAACAGCACAATCCGCGCCTCCTCTATCGTCTTGTCACACCCTAAAAAAGTTTCTACATTCAAACCAAAATCCTTCTTCATCTCTCCACCTTCTCCAGCATCTCCTCCACATAATTGGGCAGTGCAAAAGCTCCCCTGTGAAGCTGCTCATTATAATACCGCGTGCGAAGCCCCAGCACCTTCCAGCGGGCTGCGTCCTGATCTGTGAGCGGATGGTAGCGCTTGGAGGCAAATCCAAACAGCCAGTGCCCTGACGGATAAGTCGGAATATGCGCCTGATAAACCTTGCTGATCGGAAAGGACTCCACAATGCGCTTGTGCGCCCGCTGCATTGCCACCGCATCATTTGGATAAAACGGACTTTCATGCTGGTTGACCATGATTCCCTCCGCCTTGAGCGCCTTATAACAATTTCCATAAAATTCCTTGGTAAACAAACCTTCCCCGGGACCAAACGGATCAGTCGAATCCACCAGAATCAAATCATACGTGTCCTCATAACGGCGGACGTATTTGAGTCCATCTTCATAAAACAGATGAATCCTCTCATCGTCAAAACCGCACGCTGTCTGCGGCAGATATTGTCTGCACGCGGACACCACCTCCTCGTCAATCTCTACCACATCAATTTGCTCAATCGCCGGATACCGGATCAGCTCGCGCGCTGTCCCGCCGTCACCGCCGCCGATCACCAGCGCCTTGCGCACCTTGGGATGAACTGCCATCGGCACATGCACCATCATTTCATGATAGATAAATTCATCCTTTTGTGTCAGCATCATATATCCGTCCAATGTCAGAAACCTGCCAAATTCTTTCGACGAAAATATATCAATCCGCTGGAACTCCGACTGTGACGAATAGAGCTGTCTGTCCACCTGTATGGATAATTTTACATTCTCTGTATGTTTTTCCGTAAACCACAATTCCATGCTTCCACCTGCCTTTTCTGCCCGTCTGCCCTGTCAGCGCTGCGCAGCAGAGCGTATCCCTTTCATTATATTTAAGCTCTCGAGCTTCATATCCTCCGGCCCTGTCATAGAGCAGCCCTTTGCTTTGGCATAGACAATATACTCCAGAATCTCTCTGGTAATCAGTTCGCCCGGCGCTAAAATCGGTATTCCCGGCGGATAGCACATCACAAACTCTGCGCACACCCTGTTCTCACACTGCGCGATTGGGAGAGACTGCTTGTCACTGTAAAAAGCCTCCTGCGGCGAATAAATCACGCTCGGCGTAATGTATTCTGCCGTCATCAGGCTGCTGCTGTCCTTCTTATACAGGCGGCGAATCTCCGCAAGCGCACTCACAAGCCGCTCAATGTCGCGCGGTCTGTCGCCCACCGACACATAGGCGAGCACATTGCCCAAATCACCAAATTCCGTCTGGATATCATACTCGTCGCGGAGTAAATCATAGACTTCAATGCCGGCAAGCCCCACTGAAAGCGTGTTGACCGACAACTTTGTAATATCAAAGTCATAAACCGAATCCCCGTTGACAAGCTCTCTTGAATATGCATAGTAATCCCCGATTTGGTTGATTTCCCTCCTCGCATACTCCACCATGTCCTTCACCTTACCAAAGACTTCCTGACCGTGCAGCGCCAGATTTCTCCTGGAAATATCCAAGCTGGACATCAGCAGGTAGGACCCGCTTGTCGTCTGTGTGATATTAATAATCTGCCGCACATGCCCCTCGCTCATCTGCGGGCCGCTCAGCAAAAATGACGACTGTGTCAGCGAACCGCCGGACTTGTGCATACTGACTGCCGCCATATCCGCGCCTGCCGCCATCGCTGACATTGGCAAATCCCGGTCAAAATAAAAATGCGTGCCGTGTGCCTCATCCACCAGCACCTTCATGCCGTGTGCGTGTGCCAGCGCTGTAATCCCTTTTAGATTAGAACAAATTCCATAGTATGTCGGATTATTTACAAACACTGCCTTTGCATCGGGATTTTCTGCAATCGCCCTCTCCACCTCGCAAAGACGCATTCCCAGCGCGATGCCAAGCGCATGGTTCATGTCTGGATTGACATACACCGGAACTGCACCGCAGAGAATCATACTGTTTATCACACTCCTGTGCACATTGCGCGGAAGTATGATCTTGTCTCCCCGTTTGCAGACGGCAAGCACCATGCTCTGCACCGCAGAGGTCGTACCGCCAACCATAAAATACGCATGTGCCGCCCCGAATGCCTCCGCGGCAAGGTCCTCTGCCTCCTTAATGACAGAGACTGGATGGCAGAGATTGTCCAGCATTTTCATCGAATTTACATCGACCAGGAGACACTGTTCTCCCAGAAAATGGGTGAGATCAGGATTCCCCTTTCCATGTTTATGTCCCGGCACATCAAACGGCACAAGACGGTTTCGCTTCATTTCCTCCAATGCTTCCAATATGGGAGCGCGTGACTGGTCAAGCATTGTCCTTTCAGTCCTCCTTCTGTTTTGTCTAATAAATGTTCATTCCGCTGAAAATCTCGATCATCTCCTGCCGCAGACTATTGCTGATTTGCAGCCTTGTCTTTGGCGTAATCTCATAAATATCAGAATTAAACAGATAATTCTGCAGATCCATCTCTTTGATCAGCATCTTTGTATGAAAAATATTTGCCTGATACATATTGATGTCAACCGCATCATACTTGTCCAGAATACCGCGGTCAATATAGTCCTGAATCGACGTAATCTTATGGTCAATAAAGAGCTTCCTGCCCTCCACATTTCTCGTAAATCCACGCACTCTGTAGTCCATCGTGATAATGTCAGAATCAAAACTCCCAATCAGATAATCCAGCGTGCTAAGCGGCGTAATCTCCCCGCATGTCGCCACATCAATATCCACGCGGAACGTCGCAATATTGGTCTCTGGGTGATACTCTGGATACGTGTGTACTGTGATATGGCTCTTGTCAAGATGCCCCACAATCTCGTCCGTATGATTCGTATGTACAATCATGTCCTCGTAGGCAAGCGCCGCACTCGCCGCACTCTTCTGCCCTGCTGGCACCATGTTGGACTCCGCGATCAGAAAGGTCACGCTCGCCCCCTGCGGCTCGTAGTCCTGCCGCGACACATTCAGCACATGGGCGCCAATCATCTCTGTCACATGAAACAAAATCTTCGTGAGCCGTTCTGAATTGTACTGCTCATCAATATAGGCAATATAATCCTTCTGCTCGCGTGCGCTTTTGGCATAACAGACATCATAGATATTAAAACTCAATGATTTGGTAAGATTATTAAAACCATATAACTTTAATTTTGTTTCCATCTATAAAAGACCTCACTTTCATATAGCAGATGTCTGTGTGTAATGGAGTGAACGGTAACTAAAAAAGTGGAAATCTCCACGGATTCCCACTCTCAATCATTCATCACTCAATTGAAGCATATGTACACACTGTACATAAATTTTCCTAAGATGATTAGAGTCTATATAGCAAAATAGTTTACTTTTACTACTCTTATTGATTCACAAGTGGATTGCTGCGGATATCCTATCCAATCAATAAGGCTCTAATCGCCTTAATATTTATACGATATATTATACGTGAAACGCTGCTTAATTGCAAGAATTTTTTTATAACTCCAGATTTGACATACGTACAGCAAGATCCGTATAAATTCCCGCCGGAATATCCTCGATAAAGCTATATTCGTTCATGTCATCCTGATAAAAGTTATAAACCATCACTCTGCTCTTGTCCGCATCGACAATCCAGTATTCACGCACGCCCGCCGCGCGGTACTTAAAAAGTTTTGTGGTATAGTCAATCCGTCTGCTGGCCGGAGAAACCACCTCAATAATCCAGTCCGGTGCGCCATTGCAGCCTCTCTCATCCAGCTTATTCTCATCGCAGATAATACAGATATCCGGTTCGACATAACTCTTGTCATCCGCATCAATAAAAACGCCAAACGGGGTGATATCCACTTCACCCTTAAAATTATTTCTTCTGATATGTTCCCGAATCGTGGCAAAAAGCTCCCCGACAATGCGCTGGTGGTTCCTTGTCGCGGGTGCCATATAATAAACCTTCCCATCAATCAGCTCTGCGCGCTGCCCGTCTGGAAGATTATACACGTCATTTATGGTATAAGTGCTTAATTCTGTTAATGCCATTCCTATTCTCCTTATCTCTCCTGATTCCTACTTTTGAGTTCCTGTTCACTCTAATTATACCCCATAATTCGACAAAAAAAAACCCCAAAGGACAAATCCTTTGAGGTTTTATGTAAAATTCATAATTCTGTCACTATTTATTTGCAACCGCAGCCTTGATCTGCTCTGTAAGCATCGGCACAATCTTGTTTAAATCGCCTACAATACCATAATCAGCGACATCAAAGATTGGTGCTGTCTCATCCTTATTGACTGCAATAATGATGTCAGACTCTTCCATACCAGCCAGATGCTGAATCGCACCAGAGATGCCGATTGCAAAGTATACATTCGGACGAACCGTCTTACCAGTCTGTCCAACCTGTAAATCCTTGTTCTTCCAGCCAGCGTCCACCACTGCACGAGAGCAGCTCACAGTACCGCCAATTGCCTCTGCAAGATCGTCTAAGATCTTGAAATTCTCCGGGCTTCCCACGCCGCGGCCGCCAGATACAAGAATCTTGGCATCCATAATATCTACTGTATCGGTGAGATTCTTCACAACCTCTACGATCTCTACATACTTGTTGTCGGGTGTAAATCCGGGATTGAACTCCTCAACTACAGCCTTCGCGCCCTCTTTCTTCTCAAGCTTCTGCATAACGCCCGGACGTACTGTAGCCATCTGCGGACGGAAATCTGGACATGCAATTGTCGCGATTGTGTTTCCGCCAAATGCAGGACGTGTCATGAGCAATTGATTGTGCTTCTGCTCTTTGCCCGGAATCGGGTTGATCGGGAAATCGCCAATCTCAAGAGACGTACAGTCTGCTGTCAGACCTGTGTGCACTCTGGCAGACACTCTAGGACCTAAGTCACGACCGATTGCAGTCGCACCTACCAATAAGATTTCCGGCTTATACTGATTGATGACAGATGCCAGTGCATGTGCATACGGCTCTGTTCTGTACTCCTTTAATTCTGGGTCATCCACCACGATAACCTTATCTGCACCGTAAGCGGCAAGCTCGTCTGCCAGCCCCTTCACGTCACTGCCAACCAAAACTGCTGTCACTTCTGTTGCTAATTTCTCTGCAAGTCTTTTTCCTTCGCCAATCAGTTCAAGAGCAATGCCGCTTACCTTGTTATCTACCTGCTGTGCGAAGACAAACACGCCTTTATATTCTTCTAAATTCATGATAAACCTCCATTATAATCTAACTACCATTTGCCCGCTTTAGCGGGTACAAATCAAGATGGTGAAATCTATGATTTCATATTAAGCATTCATTAGATCACATGCTTCTCTTTTAACTTGTTCATGATGTATTCTACAGATTCTGAAGGGTCTAATGCAACCTTCTCACCTTTTCCTTTTCGAACCTTGTCAGATGCTCTGGCAATCTGTGTCGGTGAACCCTTCAAGCCAAGATTAGAATCCTCTACATCTTTCAAGTCAGCTCTGCCCCATGTGGTAATCTCTGCCTTGTATGCATCGAAAATTCCACCCGGTGTCATATAACGAGGCTCATTTAATTCAGCAAGTGCTGTGATCAGACAAGGCATCTTAGCCTTTAATACATGATATCTGTCGTCATACTGGCGCTCTACCACAACACTGTCACCCTCGATCTGAATCTTCTGTGCATAGGAGATAACAGGGATGCCGAGATGCTCGGAAATCTGAGGACCAACCTGCGCTGTATCGCCGTCAATCGCCTGACGTCCTGTGATGATAAGGTCATAATCGAGATTTCTGATCGCGCCTGCCAATGTCTGTGAAGTAGCCCATGTATCTGCTCCTCCGAGAACTCTGTCCGTCACAAGAATACCCTTGTCAGCGCCCATCGCCATTGCCTCGCGAAGCACTTCCTCTGCCTTTGGAAGTCCCATTGTCACAACAGTTACTTCTGCGCCATACTGATCCTTTAATCTCAATGCTGCCTCCAGACCTGCCTTGTCATCAGGGTTCATGATTGTCAGCATAGCTGCTCTATCAAGTGTACCATCAGGATTGAACTTTACGCCACCCTTTGTATCAGGTACCTGTTTTACACATACTACAACTTTCATGTTTATTCTCCTTATATTTTATTTTATTATCATCATCCGCCACGGAAAACACTGCCTTTTCAAGTTTTTATTTTAACAAGTTCGCGGAGATAACCATTCTCTGAACTTCGCTTGTTCCCTCGTAAATTTCCGTGATCTTGGCATCTCTCATCATGCGCTCTACTTCGTACTCTCTTGTGTAGCCGTAACCGCCGTGAAGCTGTACTGCCTTTGTGGTCACTTCCATCGCCATCTCAGCAGCATACAGCTTCGCCATAGCAGCCTCTACATTGTAAGAAGTCTTGTGATCCTTTGTGTACTGGTCCTTTGTACATGCAGCCTTATATACCATAAACTGTGCAGCCTGTGCCTTTGTCGCCATATCTGCAAGCTGGAACTGTGTATTTTGGAAAGCGCCGATCGCACGTCCAAACTGCTTTCTCTCCTGAACATACGCAATCGTTCTGTCAAGCGCACCCTCACCGATGCCGAGTGCCTGTGCAGCGATACCAATACGTCCTCCGTCAAGTGTATGCATCGCGATGCCAAAGCCCTTGCCCTGCTGTCCCAGCATATTGTCCTTAGGAATCCGGCAGTCTGTGAAAATCAGCTCATAGGTTGATGAACCGCGGATACCCATCTTCTTTTCCTTCGTACCAAATGAGAAGCCCGGTGTGCCCTTCTCCACGATAAACGCTGAGATTTCCTTTGTCATTCTGCCGCGTTTCTCAATCATGCCTGTGATGGCAAAAATCACATATACATCTGCTTCCTTACCGTTTGTAATAAAAATCTTTGATCCGTTGAGCACCCACTCATCGCCTTCAAGCACAGCCTTTGTCTGCTGTCCCTGTGCATCTGTACCAGCGCCCGGCTCGGTCAGACCAAAAGCACCAATCTTCTTGCCGCTTGCAAGATCTGGCAGATATTTCTGCTTCTGCTCTTCTGTACCATATGTAAGAATCGGATCGCAGCAAAGAGATGTATGTGCAGACACGATAACCGCTGTCGTACCACAAACCTTTGCCAACTCCTCAACGCACATTGCATACGTGAGGACATCACAGCCCTGTCCGCCGTACTCCTTCGGAATAGGAATACCCATGAAACCAGCCTTTGTCATTTTCTCAACAGTAGCTTTTGGAAACTCCTCTGTCTCATCTACCTCGATTGCAAGGGGTTTAACCTCCTTTTCAGCAAACTCTCTGAAAAGAGTTCTCGCCATCTCATGCTCTTTACTTAATGTAAAATCCATGTTCTTTTTCCTCCATTTAATATGCTTTATACTCATTATGAACAGCAAGTCACCATACTCATCATACAGTGCCTTGCCGCAATATTATTGTATCAATTATTTCTTCGTGTAATCATAGAAACCAGCGCCCGTCTTTTTGCCAAGCTTTCCAGCGCGCACCATCTTTCTCAGAAGCGGTGAAGGCGCATACTTCGAATCGCCTGTCTCTGCATAGATTACTTCCATAATCGCAAGTACGATATCCAATCCTATGTAATCGCCAAGTGCCAGAGGTCCCATCGGATGATTTGCGCCAAGCTGCATCGCAACATCAATGTCAGCAACACTTGCAACGCCCGCTGCATATACATTGATTGCTTCATTGATCATCGGAATGAGGATTCTGTTTACAACGAAGCCTGCTGCCTCGTTCACCTCTACAGGAGTCTTGCCAATCTCAGAAGCGATGCCTTTGATCTTCTCTACCAAATCCGCGGGTGTGTTCGCACCAGCAATTACCTCTACCAGCTTCATTCTGTCTGCCGGATTAAAGAAGTGCATACCAATCAGCGGACGGTCCAGTCCTGCACCCATCTCAGTGATTGAAAGGGAAGAAGTATTAGTGGCAAAGATACACTCTGGCTTTACAATGTCCTGCAATTCCTTGAAGGTTGACTTCTTGATTTCCATCTTCTCAGGCGCAACCTCAATCACAAGATCGCAGTCTGTACAGATATCTTTCAATCCTGTAGCGATCTTTGCTGCGATTGCATCTGCCTTCTCCTGTGTGATCTTTTCCTTGCTAACGAGGAAGTTCAGATTCTTTAAAATCTTCGCCTTTCCGCCGTCTGCAAACTCCTGCTTAATATCACATAAGCATACCTCATAACCGTCTGTCATTGCAAATGCCTGTGCAATGCCGGAACCCATTGTTCCAGCGCCGATAATACCTACCTTCATTGTTTGTCCTCCTTATATCATACTATTTATTTTTCTTCATGCTCTCCACAAGAAATGCCATATCCTTATAGATCTCCTTTTACAGTTAGCAGTTCTTGAACGGCCCCTTTACCTTCTCCTTGTTCTTGTCAAGGAAGAATGCCATGCCATACTTCTGGTCTTCAGTCTCAAAGCAGTCGCCAAATAACTTCTCCTCGATCACGATTGCCTTGTCCATATCTACATCAAGACCCTCGTTGATCGCCTTCTTGCAGTTGCGCACAGCGATCGGCGCATTCTTTGCGATGCCTGCCGCCATTTTTTCAGCCTGTGCCATCAGCTCTTCCGCAGGGTATACCGCATTGACCAGACCGATTCGGAGCGCCTCGTCTGCCTTGATATTTCTGGCTGTATAGATCATCTGCTTTGCCATGCCAGCGCCCACAAGACGCGCAAGCCGCTGTGTGCCGCCAAAGCCCGGTGTGATGCCAAGACCAACCTCAGGCTGTCCAAACACTGCGTTCTCAGAACAGATACGAATATCACAGCTCATTGAGATCTCACAGCCGCCGCCAAGTGCAAAACCGTTTACTGCTGCAATCACTGGAATCGGGAATGTCTCAAGCTTTCTGAACACATCGTTGCCCTTCTTGCCAAACGCCTCACCCTCGGCTTTTGTGAGTGTGCTCATCTCACCGATATCTGCGCCCGCCACAAAGGATTTCGTGCCTGCACCTGTGAGAATCAGACATCTCACCTCGTCGAGATTTACCGCGTCAAGCGTCTCATTGAGCTCGTCCAGCACCTGAGAATTGAGTGCGTTCAAAGCCTTTTCACGATTGATCGTAATCTTCCCAACCGCGCCGTTTGCTTCATAAAGTATATACTCCATACTTACCTCCAAATTTAGCAATCTTTTACATTTCGCTTTTATACTGTAGCCTTTATGCATTTGATAGAAATTCTCAGTCGGCAAAACTGCCAGCTTCGAATTTCTATCATTTTATAGTTCTATCAATTATTCGTATTTCTTCACAACAGTTGAACAGCCCATGCCGCCGCCGATGCAAAGTGTCGCAAGACCTGTCTTCGCGTCCTTTGCCTCCATCTCATGAAGCAGTGTTACCAAGATCCGGCAGCCGGATGCACCTACTGGATGGCCCAGCGCGATTGCGCCGCCGTTTGGATTGAGCTGCTTATCTACATCAATGCCTAAATCTCTGCCTACTGCGATGGACTGTGCCGCAAATGCCTCGTTTGCCTCGATAATGTCAAAGTCCTCGATCTTCATGCCAGTCTTAGCCAGTACTTTCTTTGTAGAAGCCACTGGACCGATTCCCATCACTTCAGGTCTAACGCCTGCAAGAGCGCCTGCAACCCACTCAGCCATCGGTGTCACGCCTAACTCTTTTGCCTTCTCTTCGCTCATGACAACGATCGCAGCCGCACCGTCATTGATACCAGAAGCGTTTCCAGCAGTCACATATTTATCCTTGTTGATCGGGCGGAGTTTTGCAAGTCCCTCGATTGTAGAGCCCGCTCTTGGTCCCTCGTCAACCTTAAACTCAACCATCTCTTTTTTCTTCTTCACCATGACAGGAACGATTTCCTTATCAAATGCGCCAGCCTTCTGAGCAGCCTCCGCCTTCTGCTGGCTCTTCAATGCGAACTCATCGAGCTCTTCACGTGTGATCTTCCACTCGTCACAGATATTGTCTGCTGTCTGAATCATATGATAGTCATTGAATGCATCCCAGAGTGCATCTTTAATCATGGTATCTACAAGCACTCCATTGTTCATTCTATAGCCGAAACGTGCATTAGGAAGTGCGAAGGGCGCCATAGACATGTTTTCCATACCGCCTGCAACCACGATGTCTGCATCGCCAGCCAGAATCATCTGTGCTGCCATATTGACACAGTTCAGACCAGAACCGCATACGACATTCACTGTGACTGCCGGTGTCTCGATCGGGAGTCCTGCCTTGATGGACGACTGACGTGCAACATTCTGTCCGAGACCCGCCTGAATAACACATCCCATATACACATGATCCACCTTGTCAGCCGGAACACCAGCCCTGTTCAGCGCTTCCTTGATTACGATCGCACCGAGCTCCTGAGCCGGAGTTGTGCTGAGTGATCCGCCCATCGTGCCGATTGCAGTACGACATGCACCTGCCAATACAATTTTCTTTGCCATTATCTTTTCCTCCATCTTTTATACTCTTGTAATGGGGTTTATGTATCCCATCAGTTTACACGTGACTGTGATTCTTCTGACACAACAAACAAATATTTTCAAAAAACGCACAAAAAATATCACATTTTCTCACAAGTGAGTGCTTTTCAGTGCAGTCTTTTTGTGCAATATTCAAACTTTATTCCCTCATTGCGCTCATCACAATCATTGTGCTTATTTTATCACATTGTTAAAAAAAAAGCAATCTTTTTGTCTTTTGAGATTTATTACAATATTGACGAATTTTACATGCTAAAATTATCCAATTTTATCTATTTCAGTTGTGTCTCAGCGTTTTTTTCTTCGTATTTATTGTGCATTGTTTCTACCTTTTGCGATTTATGCACTTTTGCGCAGTGTTTCATTTTTTGGTGTGAGACTTCGTACTTCTCACATTATTTTCCTCAATTGGCACTACCGGGTCTTTCATATCATACTTTCTGTCCCACTCTTTCGAGACATCATTGCGCTCTACCTCACATCTATGCGCGCTCAAAAATCCTGCAAGCTGGTAAAAGTCAACCCAGATCTCATTGTTTCCATCTTTCTGTGATTCGTCAAAAATTAGCTGAAGTCCTACGTGCAAATGCACTGTCTTGATATTATTCACATTCTCCTTGTCGCTGTAGCCTGTGTGTCCCATATAGCCGATCACATCTCCCGCTGTGACGTAGTCCCCCTCCTTGAGTCCTTCGGCGTAAGGTCTGTTCTGGCGCAGATGTGCATAGTAGTAATACCGCTTCTTGTCAAAGCTGCGGATGCCGATGCGCCATCCGCCGTAGCGGTTCCAGCCAAGCGCCTCCACGTAGCCGGACTCGATTGCGATGATTGGCGTGCCGACAAGCCCCATCATGTCGTGTCCGAGATGCTGCCGCTTGTAGCCGAAATCCCGCCCCACACCAAAGTCATCATAATCCTGATACGCAAATCCGCCGGCAATTGGCGAGTACGCCTTGAGCCCGTACTTTTTTTGATAACTGCCGCTGTCGTCCTTAATCTCATACTCCCCCAGCATACCGCCAAGCACCGCCGAGTAGGCTTCTTGATAATATGAAAAATGTTTGTACTTTTCGCGAAGCGCCTCCTCTGTCGTCTCTTTTGCGGAGAGCTTCTCCGCTGCCTCCTCTATGTATTTGACTGATTTGTCATTAAATTCACCGCCGCCGCGCACCGCCGCATACGCAAGCAGTGTAATCCAGTCGAGATGGACCTCCGACTCATATGATTCTATATCCAGCAGACATGCTTTCTTCATCGCTTCTTTTGAGGCATTAAAATCAACCCATTTAATAAAGTCCTTCCCTGTCTGGCTGACCTGTAACTCCTGCACTCTGTTCTCGTACCAGACAATCCCCGCCGCCAGCGTCAATGCCATCAAAATCAGGCATGTCATTATTTTATTCTTCACATAATCACCATTCTGTCAATACATTATCCAAACTATATATATGCACCGAAAAATAGTGATATGCGTGCGCCCGTGTGCATAAAAGAACAGGCATCGGATTTCCAACGCCTGTCCATACATCCCTATTTAGTTTTCCGGTTCTATCAAACCATACGTATTACCCTTACGCTTGTACACCACATTAACCTCGTCTGTCTCCGCATTGCAGAACACATAGAAATCATGTCCCAAAAGCTCCATCTGAACACAGGCGTCCTCCGCATACATTGGCTTGATGTCAAATTTCTTTGTGCGGACAATGCGCACCTCCTCATCTTCCTCCTCAACCTCTCTCTCTATGAAGTCGGTTCTGAGGCTTGCGGCTCCTGCCTGCTGGTCTGCTCTGAACTTGGTTCTATATTTCTTTAGCTGGCGCTCGATCACTTCCGCCGCCAAATCCACTGATACATACATATCATTGCTTACCTGTTCTGAACGAATGATGTTTCCTTTCATGGGAATGGTAACTTCGATCTTCTGCCGCTCCTTCTCGACGCTTAATGTCGCGTGTACCTCCGTTTCTGGCGTGAAATATTTCTCCAGCTTGCCGATTTTGTCCTCAACTGCTGCCCTCAGACCGGGCGTTACATCAATGTTCTTACCGCTGATAATAAATTTCATTATGTCCACTTCCCTTCCCACTTAATTGACAATAAAGCTTGTCACTTTTATTGTATTTTGATTATAGCATATCCCTCTATATTTTCCAACAACTTTTGGGAAGATATTCTAATTTTTTTGTAAATCTTAGTCCTTTTTTAGACATATTTTATCAAATTCAGCAGTATCTAAATGTCAATAAAATTATGCCATTTTTTCCAAAAAATTACTATTTTCGTCTTTTTATACAAAATATCCGTTTGTATGTTATCCTCAGGTTTTCCACAAGAAAACCCGTTCAACGCTGTGGATATTGTGGATAAATCGGTGTATAACTTTATTTTCCGCACAATTTATCCTTTTTTTATGTGGATAAATTGTGAATGCTGTGTGAGGTGTCTGATGCCTGCACGCGGAATATCTCTGTTTTTTTGTGCACTTTTTTCTTATGCATGAAATGCGCTCATTTCCCTTTGGCGGGCGCTTGAATAAAGAGGGCAAACTGTGCTCTTCAGACGGTTCAGACACCGGCACAAACGCTGAATTTTTCCACGAAAAAAAAGTGGACAACTTCCGTTATCCACCGCTAAAGCTCTTTTAGAAAATTCTTCTCACTGCCAATATATTTCGGTATGTAGCACTTGATACAATGATTCCTGTCTTCGATGTGCTGGCATGCACAATCTGACCATTCCCAACATAGAGACCGACATGACCAGAATAGCACACAATATCACCTGGCTGTGCATTTTCAAGTCCGCCAACATCATATCCCTTACTTCTAAGCGCTGATGATGAATGTGGCAGACTGACACCAAAATTAGAATATACGCTCATAACAAAACCAGAGCAGTCTGTACCATTTGTCAGGCTTGAGCCTCCCCACACGTAGGGATTTCCGACAAATTGTGTCGCATAGTCGATCACTGATTTGCCCATCTCGCTTCCTACAGACGCCGCCGCAATATTGCGCGCGGAATCAATCGCAGCCTGATTTGCCTCCGACTTTTGTACCTGTACCTCTGCCTGCTGCTGTGCTCTCGACGCCTCGGTTGCTGCCGCAGCCGCTCTTGCCTCCTCACGCGCTCTTGCCTCCTCGGCAAGCCTTGCTTCTTCTTCCTCTCTGGACTCCGCATGTACGAAATCTGTCCTGAGATTTACATAGTCTCTTGAAACGTAGCCGTCACCCTCTTCAATGGCAATCTTAACCCAGCCATCAAGCTCCTCGACTACGACCAGCTCCTCCTCGATCGGCACAAGTCCAAGTACTGCGGATTCTGTGCTGGCTTCTTTACGGACCTTCAATGTTGTGGTATTGACAATTGCATAGGTTGTCCCAACTTCTTTGGCAAGCGCCTCAGCTTCCTCGCCGACTACACAATACTCACCCTTGACATAGCCTGTACAATTTCCTGATACAATCTTGTACCAGCCGTCCTTCTCCTCAATAAACTCGCCAACGGACTTATCATACAGCTTTCCGACAATCTCGCCTTCCTCGCTCGGAATGCTTCTGACATTGACATAATTGGTCACTCTCGCGATGACAAGACCGGAAAAGTCCTGTGCATCCTCCTGTGTTTCTGTCTCTGTCTCACTCTCTGTTTCGAGTTCTGTACCGGACTCTGCTGTCTCCTCTGTATCGTCATATGTATCCAGTGCGGAAAATCCTGCGCTGGTCTCGAAGTCATCCTCCGTTGAATCTTCTGTCGTGGTCTCCTCTGTGCTGCTTTCTGAGGTCTGCTCTGCGCTGTCTGTCTCACCGCTGGACGCCTCCTCAGATGCTTCCTGTGTTGTCAATTCCTGATCTAAAGTACCCCAGCCCGTCGTTTCCCACTCTGATTCAGCCGTCTCCTGTGACTCTGCTGGAGTTTCCAGCGAATGAGCAGCTTCTGCGTTCTCAGACTCCTCTTCATCTGCCGCTAAAAACTCTGTCTCGCTGACTGCCTCGCTCAGTTCCTGTACAAACTCTGTCGATACCTTTGCCGTCGCTTTTTTTGTATTTGACATCACAACACTGCTCGGCGCTTCTGCCAGTGCAACTTTCTCAGATGCCGTCACGATATTAGGCTGTAATCCTGAAGCACTTTCAAGATAAGCAATGTTCTGAACCACCTCCACTTGAAGGTCCTGTATAGTACTGCTCTCATCCAGTACAACTGCAACTCCCGCTGCAGGCACGTCCGACGTGTTGTTAAGTTTCGCTTCAAGAGTTGTCTGATAGCCGGATAACGAAAGTGTTCCTACAAGGGCACATGCCGCTGCTTTAATGCTGTACTTGTTCATGACCTAATCCTCCAATTGTGGTATATGTGAATCGTTTTATATAATCGCGTTATTTTTATCGTTCTTGTTTAATTACTTCCTTATTTATTTCATGGATTTATAAATATTACAAATTTATTACACCCACGAAATAAATTATCACATTTTTATGGATTTGTCAATACATCTTTTGTATTTCACAGGCGCCACTATTCCCAGCAATTTCTGTTTTTCTGTGCAGTTGTTAATTTTTTTGTAATGATTTAATGATACAGAAATTCTTGTACAGAATGTACTGCATTGGCACCGTCTGCAACGGCAGTTATAATCTGGCGCATCGGCTTCTTTCTGATATCCCCCGCAGCAAAGATTCCCTTCCGCGATGTCGCACAGGTCTCATCTGCGATAATGTATCCTTTCTCGTCCATCTCCACCAAATCATTTAACAGCGACGTATCCGGCACAATCCCAACAGCGATAAACACACCCTCCACATCGAGCGTATCTTTTCCGCTGTTCTTTTTATTGTAAATCTTGATTCCCTCCACCATCTCGCTGCCGAGAATTTCCTCAACTTCACTGTCCCAGATAATTTCGACATTCTCAAGAGACAACAGCTTCCGCTGGAGGCTTTCTGCCGCCCTTAGCTGGTTTCTCCGGTGAATGAGATACACTTTTTCACAGATGCCCGCAAGAAAGACGGCGTCCTCCACTGCGACATCCCCGCCGCCAACCACTGCGACAGTACTTTTTCTGTAAAATGCCCCGTCACAGGTGGCGCAGTACGATACGCCCATCCCCGCAAGCTCCTTCTCTCCCGGCGCGCCGAGCAGGGAATGAGACGCCCCCGTCGCAATGATAATCGTCCTTGTCTGAAAATCCCCTTTATCCGTATGAACCGTGTACTTTGTCTGTTCCCCCGAACAGTCCTCAACCCCCTGCACATCTGCCGTAAAAAACTGTGCGCCGAGTGCATCTGCATGTTTTCGAAACGCTTCTGACAAATCGCCGCCGCTCATTCCCGGAAGTCCCAGATAATTATCTACCTCATACGTGCTCTGCACCTGCCCGCCGCTCACGGGACTTCTGTCGAGCACAGCCGCCTTGAGTCCCGCCCGCACTGCATAGACTGCTGCGCCCAGTCCTGCTGGTCCCGAACCAATGATCAACACATCATACATTTCATTTTCCATCATGTCCAACCTCCATCTAACGTTATAACCTGTCCTGTAAGATACTCATTCCCCGTACATAACTGCACTACTAGCGCTGCCACCTCCTCCGGGCGTCCAAGTCTGTCCGCTGGAATCTCCTGCACCAGCATGTTCATCTCCTCCTCGTCAAAACATTTGTTCATATCCGTATCTATGACACCGCAGGCAATTGCGTTGACCTGAATATTGCTGGGCGCCAGTTCTTTTGCCAGCGCGCGTGTCAATGCATTGAGTCCGCCTTTTGATGCGGAGTACGCCACCTCCATCGACGCGCCGACATTCCCCCACACAGAAGAAATATTGATGATTTTTCCACAATGCCGCCTCACCATCTGCGGCACTGCATAGCGGCAGGTCAAAAAACATGCATTGAGGTTTGTATCAATCACCTCCCGCCACTGCTGGTATGTCATCTCTGTGAGAAGTCCGATATAGGAAATCCCGGCATTGTTTACCAGAATATCCAGATACGGAATATCTTGGTACATCGCTATTACTTTTTCCTCATCGCAGATTGAAAATGCATAACAATAACATTTTATTCCATATTTTTTGCAAAGTTCCTCCGCCAGACTGTCCAGCCTCCCAATCTGTTCATGGCAGGTCAGATATAAATCATATCCTTCTGACGCAAGCGCTTCCGCGACCGCCCTTCCAATCCCCCTTGCCCCTCCTGTAATAAGTGCTTTT